>Ga0194133_10001747_pt1 | contig 36377 bp, 35 predicted proteins | sample TA2KigOf40mmetaG_FD_155448 | JGI IMG/M metagenome (GOLD analysis project Ga0194133, IMG submission 155448) | Freshwater microbial communities from Lake Tanganyika, Tanzania - TA2015055 Kigoma Offshore 40m | ecosystem: Environmental > Aquatic > Freshwater > Lake | place: Tanzania: Lake...
AATTACAATATTGGAACGGACCATCAGCACTACCATTACCTGTATAGCTTCCAAACTTGCTAAAGCCTGCTATTTCTGCAAAGCAATAGGCAACATAAGTAGAAGTAGAAGCATTGACATCTGTATCTGTTCCAATAGTAAATACAGTAGATGTTGGTGATGTGTTATTCCAATGACCAGGACTTCCGTCAGTTGTTGATGCAGTCGTTTGATTAAGAAAAATTACCTTGTTTGCTCCAAGATTGCTATTATATATTGCCCAATCACCAGTAGTATTTCTTCTTTTAAAAATCAACATCTTTGGTGCAACACCCAACCCATGTCCTACAGTCGCACTAGCACCTGTTCCTGTATAAGTCACAATACTAAATCCAGCAGTTGTGCTTACAGATACAGTAGAAGTAATAGAGCCTGAAGTGTTAGATGATGTTGTGCCTTGATTAGCTTGCCATTGCCATGCTACATAAGTATCGCTACTTGTATTTAATTGTGCTAATGCACCGACTGTAAATCCGTTAGAGTTAAATGCTGTGAGTCCTGTTGTTTCTGTGGTTTCAGCAGTTGTTGTATTGCTTTCTAATTGTTTTTGCACACCACGCACAGAATCATATAATCCATGATCTGCTGCACCATTTCTTTCTTTTATCCATACCCAATCAGGTTTAAATAATGCTTGATTTACTACTACTTGCGTTGTTCCTGTTCCTGTATATAGCGTTGCATCAAAATACTTATTACCTTGCAATATAGTAGGTGTAGGTAGGTTAGTAGTGCATAGTGCTTGGAAGCCTGTAGGTGGAGTGTATGCGAATGGGCGTTGTCCGAAGTTAATATTAAGCTGTGACCTATTTAAAGCACCACCATTTAAACTTGCAAACAATGCTGTTGCAGTTGTTGGAATAGTAGTTAATATTGCGCCTGTTCCAGCAACAGGATTACCACTATTAAACCAAGTTCCATTTGCGCCTACCCACATTTTTCCGTTCGCAATATCAAATGCAAACATTGCAGTTTGATTATTTGTAACTGCTGTATATGATGTGGTAGATGCTTGATTGTAAGCTATACCATTTTTTAAATCATACGAATATAAATTGCTACCAGTTGTAATTAAACCACCTGTATCTCCAACAGCACTAACTCCAACATAAGTATTATTACCAGCACCAACGGTAGTTGTATACAATCCTTCAAAGTAAAACAAATTGCTTGTTGGCAATGCCATTGTGAAGAATGTTGAAGTATCTGTAGAACTTGATGCAGGATATGTCAAATTTGCATTTGATAATGTATTAGTTGCATTTCTAAATGAAAGTGGATTAAATGTTGGATAATTCCCAACAGGCTGTGTGCCACTACTTGCATTAGTAGGGCTATCTATCATGGCATCATAAGTGACACCAGCTGTGACAGAGATGTTGTTAGGTGTCCAGTTATTACCGTAACCAGAAGAATCTTTACCAATAGCAGCCGCAGTAGCTGCTGAAGTGTCAGCAAATTTTAGGTAGAAACCATTGGTACCATATGTACCTGCAAACTTTTTAGGAATCCATTGACCAGTGCCTGCGTCTGTTTTACCAAAATAAGATGGATCTAGGGCTTGTCCGTCAATGAAGTTAATGTCAGCCATGTAGCCGTCAAGGTATGTTCCCCAAGAACCTGCATATAAAGAACCAATACTATTAGCAATATTGTTATTTATATTAGTTTCATGGTTTTGTGCTGGATATGAAGCTGTAGCAAATGCTGTAATTTGATTACCATTGACATAAATTTTAACTCTATTAGCTGCTGTTGCTTGAGTAGTATCCATAGCCACAACAACATGATACCAAGCTGAAGGGTCACGATATACAGATGATGTATTAACATCATAAGTTCCGTTATTAAATACTATTCTTATAGAATCGCTTTCAAAGCTAATACGATCATAAACTGTGTTTGATGTTCCAGCTCCAAGTAATGCTTGAGCAGCAGAACCTAATGTTCCTCGTTTTACCCATGCTGAAAATGTGTATGTCTTACGATTACCAGCTACTGTAGGTGTTCTTGATAAATCAGCACTAGCAGAACTTCTAAACCTCAAAGAGTTTCGTATAAAATAACCAAGGTTGGCTACTGCGCCAAATCCTTTAGCTGATCCACCACCTGTTGTTCCTAATAAAGGCATTCTCTATTTCTTTCTCATTATGCGTATTGGGTTTGTGAACCTAATACTGTATATGTATTTGCAGCTGTTTTAAGTATTGTAAAGCTATATAAGTCAATTGATGTTGCATTACCAGCGCTAGGTGCTGACCCACCTTGGAATTTTGGTGTCACAGATGCTCCATCAATTTGCATTGCTGATTGATAAAATGTGTTTGATCCTAATTGTGTAGCTAAGTATGCAATTGTAATTGAATCGTTAGCATTCATAATTGAATCAAGACTAATACTTGAATTACCACGAACATTAAGTGTCCAGTTAGCTGCTACGTTGGCTGTATAATGACTTACAGCACCATCTAATACATTGATTGTTGTATTTGCATTGATAGCTGTTCCATTCGATGTAACAGTTTCAATCATTTGACGAACATCAAGGCCTTGATTAAGTGTAAAACATTTAGTGGTATTTGACCATGTAAGTGTCTTATCGGTAGAAGCTTTAATGGTAAGACCAGCGCCATCTGCAAGAGCATCAGTAGGAGAAGCCGTGTTGGCAATTTCAATATTTTTATCTGTAACAACAAGAGTGGTTGTATTGACCGTTGTTGTTGTACCTGATACAGTTAAATTACCAGATACAGTTGCATCTGTAACTGTAATTGAACCAAGACCACCAGAGAATGTTGGAGCAGCTGTGAAAGTAGCTGCACCTACGACAGTCATTGTTGACTGAACATTAAGTGGTTGTGCAATATTATATTTGGTTGCATCAACCGTGATGATTGTTGTTTCGCCAACATTCAGTTTTAGATTGGTGTCGCCTTGTATGATGTCTGCTCGGATTTTACCTGCCATGATTGTTTACCTTAAAATATTGTCCATGTTGAGTTATTGGATACACTTACCGTTATATTATTGGCCACCGTAAGTGGACCGGCTGAAGAACCATTATAACCATCACCAATAGTTGTGTTAGTTGTTATTTCATTTGCATTAATACGAATAACACCATAATGGTCCGCTGCCAAATATGGAGTTGTTACGACTGAACCACCAAGGTAGATAACTTCAATATTATCTGTAGCTGATGGAGGTGCAGTTGAAAATACGATTTGTCCATTAATAACTGAATAAGAATCTGTTTTTTGTTTAACACCCGTGATGAATACTAATACAGATGCTTCATTACCATAGTCATATGTTAAATTAAATGTTGTAGTAGAGCCATCGCCAGAGAAAAACTGGCTTCGTATTGCGCCTGACTGTGGTATGTTTCCAATGTAGCTAATTTTGTTTTACCTCTTTAAGTTATTCTTTATTTATGCTCAACCTTTAAGTGCTGCAACATCTGCTTGGAGTTGCTTAATAAGTTCTTGTTGTTCTTGTATGGCTTTTGTAAGTGTAGCTACTAGGAATGATGTATCCATACCTTGATAAATTGGTTTTCCCTCTGCATCTACAGCATCTTTTTCACCACTTACTGCTTCTGGAAAATGTTCTTGTAGTTCATGAGCAATAAAACCTTGACCAGCAGTTCCGCTTGCTTTCCATGTATAAGTTACAGGATTTAATTGTGCAACTTTATCTAAAGCTCCTGACATAGGAACTATGTTTTCTTTTAAGCGATAGTCAGAGTTTGAATTGTAGCCTACTGTGTTACTTCCTGTTGTAATTGTTCCACATTCTTGTGTGCTGTTATGCCAAGAAACTAAATAAGTATTTGTTCCTGAAGTATTAAAGACCCTCATAGTAGCTGAACCAAAATTAGATTTAACTATTAAAGCATTTGTGGTAGGAATAGTTGTTGTTCCTATTCCAACTTCACCGTCAGATGCTATACGCATCGCCTCTGTACCACCTTCTGTAAAGGCTATGGTGTCAGCAGCAGGAAAGAATATACCTGTGTTGGTGTCGCCAGAGGCGGTTATAGCTGGAGCTGTGTTGGATCCAGCACCAGCAACCAAAGTTGTTACAGTTGTAGTGCCATTTAATGTAATATTTGAAGCAATTTGTGAGCTAGTGATGTTACCAGTAATCTGTGTATTGGCTACCGCTAATGCAGTCTGAGCTTTCCAAATTGAATTTGTTCCATCAGTAGTCAAATAATATGTCGTATTACCTGATTGGCTTGGTAAAGCTGCACCGGTCGCTAACTTAGCTGCAGTTACATTTGCATCGGCAATTTTTGCCGTAGTAATGCTACCGTCAGCAATATCTGCGGCTACAATTGCACCATCTGCTAAAATACCACTTGTAATTTTTTGAATTGCCATTTATTTTACTCTTTAATTGGAGGATTACCCTCTGGTTTTGGATATTTCTCTTTTACTTCTTTTATCTTATTAAACCATTCTGAATCTTTTAAGTCAGTTCCATTATTTATAGCATGCCATAGCATATCTAATTGTTCAAAACCGTCTGGATATTCTTTGCAACGGTCATATGAATACTGGTAATACTTTGCTAACTTTTCTTGAAAGGCAAGTTCAGCATCAATCTCTTCTTTTGTTGGTGGTTTTTGTCCATTAGGATCCCACCATTTGTGCCATGTAAATCCACCGCCAGCGGCTTCTAATTCAAATCGGCATCCAGGTCTGAGCGCTTTAATGGCAGTGTCAACACCGTAAGCCATTCCGCTTTCACCTGTAAAATTCTGCATTACTTCATTTGCATTTTGTAAATTCATATATTGTTCCTCAGTCAGTCAAAATTATTATTTAGTTGATGCTATAAACAGCTGCGTTACTTGTAAATGTTCCAGGTCCTGTAAAGGTATGTATTGTATAAGGACTTGATGTTGTCACAGTACCACCCGTAGCACCTTGGCTACCCGAATAACGGACAATGACGATACCTGAACCGCCAGCGCCACCAGTAGCTGGGGCTGCAGATGAACCTGCAGCTCCTCCAGAACCACTTCCGCCGTTTCCTCTATTAGTTGTTCCTGCTGAACCAGGTGTTGATGATGGTGCACCAGCACCAGCGCCACCAGCTGCATAAGTTACTGAAGAACCAGATATAGAAGATGCTGTTCCTGGTCCAGCTGAACCTCCCGTTGAAGTAGATGGAGCAGTACCACCAGCTCCGCCTGAACCTCCGCCACCACCACCTGCACAATTTGTAGAACCATAAGTTCCGGCACCTATACCACCATTGTTACCTTGTCCTGGTGTTCCTGCTCCAGCTGCAGGAGCTGTACCAGTGGTTCCACCTCCTGAACCTCCTGAACTTCCATGTTCAGTATGAACACCGCCACCATAACCACCTCCAATAGCTGTTGTTATGCCAGTGAATGATGAATTTGAACCTCTAGTTCCTATTGGTGCACCACCAGAACCACCGCCACCAACAGTAATAGTGTATCCTGTGCTTGTTGTAATTGATGTAGATCCTGATAGATATCCACCTGCACCACCTCCAGCGCCAGCAACAGCTGATGCTGGCCCAGCGGCATCTCCACCACCTCCACCACCAGCAACTATAAGATATTCAATTGAAGTTGGTCCACCAGCTTGTGTTTCATTCAATCCCGTTGGATATCCATATCCAGTCGGTCTAAAGTTTTGTAATGAAAATTGTTTTGAAGTTTCTGCCATAATAATCTTTAATTAATTGAGTAAACATCAGGAATTCCAACTAAAGATCCTGATCCTGTAAAAGTATGTATTTGGTATCCACCTGAAGTAGTAATTGTACCACCTGTAAATTTAGCCGTAGGTGAAGTGTATCGGACAACAGCTATACCTGAACCACCAGTTCCGCCACTATGAATCATTGGAAAATCACCACCACCGCCGCCAGCTCCTGCACCTCTATTTGCAGTTCCATTTCCACCTGCAACTCCTGCTGGGCCGCCGCCACCGTTAGATGACCCATTGCCACCTCCACCAGAACCTCCTGTTCCTCCAGTAGCGCTTACTCCAATTCCACCGCCACCACCTCCAGCATAGGTTACACTAGATCCTGAAATGGAAGATGAGGTTCCTGCACCACCAGTTCCGCCAACGGTACCAGAACCATTACCACCAGCACCTCCAGCACCGCCACCGCCGCCTCCGCCGGAATATACTGAACTTATTCCACTTCCTCCATTATTACCTTGTCCAGGTGTGCCAGAACCGCCAGCAACATTTGCTTGACCAACACCACCGCCACCAGAACCACCGTTTGCTCCAAGTCCTGAATCTGTCAACAAACCGCCGCCGCCACCTCCACCGACAGAAGTTATTGTGGTTAATCCTGTACCAGATATTGAAGAATTTGAACCAGAAGTGCCTCTTGAAGTTGGGTTTGAATAATTTATACCGCCCGGTCCACCAGCACCAACTGTAATAGTATAAGTAACTGTTGTATCTAATGTTTCAGTAGTAGCTTTGTAACCACCAGCTCCACCACCACCACCGTGACCACCACCTCCACCTCCACCTCCAGCTATAACAAGGTAGTCAATAGATGTTGGGCTTTCAAGTGCATTTAATCCTACTGGATAATCATATCCTGTTGGACGACCTAATCTTTTAATAGGCATTAAGCTATCTCTGAACCAAAGACATTAAATGAAACATTTGCAAAGTTTGTATTGCAACGAACAACATCAGCGGCATCAATTGTCATACCTAAAGTGATACCAATTGAATCAGCTGCAGGCACAACACCACCACGAATAATATAGTGTTTTACATTGTCTGCTTCACCATTAGGTGCAACTGCAATTGAATATGATGCGTTAGAAGCTGTTTGATTACAAACGGTGATTGTAGATATAACTGTCTGCGTTGCCGCAGGAACAGTATATACACCTGTCAATGTGTTTGCTGTTGGACTTGATTGTCCTAATACTTTATATGTGGTTGCCATGCGTTACATTCCTGATAGTAAAAATGGGTTAAATCCTAGGTCAATCGCTACATTTGAAGCTGCCGTTAGACGACCTTTTGCGTCAACGGTAAATGATGCTACATTTGAAGCACCGCCATAAGTTCCTGCGGTTACTGCGGTACTTGCTAATTTGGCTGTTGTAACTGAACCATCTGCTAATTCAGTAGTCGTCACAGAACCTGCCGTTAAAGCTGTAACTGTTGAAGTTGTTCTGAAACCTAAATGTCTAACTGTTACATTTGAACCATTATCTGGTGCAGAAGTAAATGTAATTGTTGAACCTGATAAACTAAAGTTTTCAGGAGCTGTTTGTATGACACCATCAATTGCTACAACTAATGAATTTGCTGAAGCTGGTGTTTCTGATAAAGCAACTGTAGTACCTGTGCCATTGGCAGTAAAATTATCTACTGTAAATTGACGAATATTGTTGGCTAATTTTGCATAGGTAATTGAACCATCTGGAACAAAAGCATAATTAGATACACCTGAAGCACGATAGACAACATAGATGTTATTTGTACCTGAACCTGGCGCTGATGTAAATGTAAGTGTTAAACCGTCAACATTATAGGCTGTCGTTGGCTCTTGACGAACATTTTCAACAAACACATCGATGTCTGTTGGACTTACAACTTGACGAGTAAGTGTAAAGGCTGTAGTAGAAGCATTACCACTAAAACGTTCAGCGTCTAATTGTGGAACTGCAGCTCTCGTTGGGTCGTATGCTGGTGCAACTGCGCCTATGTATGACATCTAGTTATTCCTATGTTATTTCTAATAAACTTGCAATTACATCAAGTGAACCATTAGCACTTGTATCAATTTTTAATTCATCAGCCGCCTGTAAAACTACTTTTTGTTCGCCACCAATTGGAACAAGTGTTGATCCTGTTAAAATTGGTGCATTAGATATAACAGAATAATTAACAGATGAACGTCTTAAAAATACATTAGCGGTAACTGTACCTGCTGATTTATTTGAAAGTGTTAAACCGATAAGTGTGGTTTGTGTGGAAGCTGGACAAGTATAAACAGTATTACCACTTGTTATGATGTTTGCAGCTACATTTGATTTGAAGGTATTTGCCATTTTTTATGTTTTCCTTAATACTCTATTTATACTTTAATTACATTTATCCTAAAGCAATTGCAAATGCTAATGAATTATCTCCGGACGCATTGGCAGCTGCAAAAGCAGCTGCGGCTGTTGTATTGACCGAAGTAACAGTAGGTTGAATAATTAAATTACCAACCATTCCAGCATGGTTTTGACATTGATAAACATATGTGTTGCCAGTTAATATGTATGGAACTTTCCAAATAAGTGTGCCTGTTACTTTTCCTTGTGCTGAACCTTCGGTTGTCACCACACCTGCGGTTGATACATGTGTAAGCCCTACATTATATAAAGTGCCACCATTTGTTTCTCGTATTAAAAATGGATGTCCAGATGCGTTAATATTAAATGAAATTGTTTGTCCAGGATGTAAATATATGTCTGGATTATTACCAGAATATTGGTCAAACAAATAAGCACCCGATCCGGAATTCACTACGGATAAAGTTGTTACTCCCGATTTTACATTTGCATTTTGAGAGAAAACCCAATCATTCACATGAACGTTTGTTGAAGCTGATAGGAGACCAGCTGCACTTATGACTGTGGAAATATTGGCTGTTCCAGATACCGCAACATTACTTAAAGTTGTATTGGCAGTAACAGCAAGTGTATTGGATAATGTAGCCGCACCAGTAACAGCAAGCGTATTAGATAATGTAGCTGCACCAGTAACAGCAAGCGTATTAGATAATGTAGCCGCACCAGTAACAGATAGTGTGTTGGCGATTGAAGCTGAACCATTGACAATTAAATCATCAAAGCCAAGAGCATCAAGTGTAATGTTTCCTGATACCGTAAGATTACCAGAAATAGTGGTATCACCAACAACATTCAGCGTATTACCAGCAACTAGATTTGTATTTGCATAAAAAGTACCAGCAATATTATCAGTAAGATTATTTGCTACTGTAATTAAATCTTGGGTAGCAATTAGCCATTGTTGAAACGTATTTGCCGTGGTTACATAAGTAATTGGCATTATGTTTTCCTCATTTGTGCTATTTCAATTAGCATATTTTTAATCTCTGACATGTCTTGTTCTAATTGTGCTAAACGCATTTTAGTTTCAGATTGTTCTTCTTTTTGTTTTTTAGCAATCTCACGCTTCATCATGTAGTCATTTAATCCAGCCTTGTCTGTATTTAGAACAGCCTTGGAATGAATATCACGAATTAAATGATTATGGTCTTTTACTTTTGCATACATGATTATGTTCCTGATGGTAACGCAATAGCTCTTAAATCACGCACTTTTGGAACTTCAGTTGTATCAGAGCCGGACATGACCACTTTAATTGAGAATGTCTTAAATGTGTTATATGCAGTTGAGCCAGAGGTATAAGTTATAGCGTTATTTGCTAAATCTGTGCTACCTGGTGCAAATACTAATTCACGGTAATCATCATCACTTGTTGAAACATAACTAGCATTACCTAGTTGACCCATGAGTTGATAGTTCTTATCATCAAACAAATCAGTATCAGAACCAGAAAGAACCTTGTAATAGACATGAATATTTGAACCAGATGGTTTATATGCAGTTAGATACACACGAAGGTCACCAGAATCAAAGCCATCAGCAAGTGTAACTCGGCGTGTCATGTAACGAGTTTTAGCATTACCACCAGATTTCTTATCTTCACCATTATAGGTGACCGAAGCATTTGAACCGCCACCAGCACCTGGTGTGAGTGTAATTGTTGGTGATGTTGTATAACCTGAACCAGCATTTGTAAGTGTAATTGCAGTAATGACATTACTTGCTACGGTAGCCGTTGCGGTAGCACCTGAACCACCACCACCAGTAATTGTGACTGTTACATCAGCAGAGTTTGCATAAGCTGAACCTGAATTTGCAATTACAAAACCTGAATTAATTAATGGTAAATCATTAATGTTATTATCAACAAAAATACCACCAAAACGAGTAATATCTAATATTGGTGAAACAGATTCATTTGATGTTGAAATGGTTGCTTTGAGTATAAATGAAGTATTACCTGTGGTTGGATTTAATACTCGGCGTCCGTCACCATCATTCATTGTGTAATCTTCTAATGGATTAATTGATTTAAATGAAGTAATGCCACCTGTAGATTTTTCAGATGAGAAAGTATATGAAACTGAAGTATTTACCATCGTCACTTGAGATGTAATTAAATGAGTTAAATCATAATTTACATTAGCACTTGGTTTATCAACCAAGAACTGTGCTGTCGCTGATGTTGTGCTAAACACTTTACGGAAAATTCTAAACATAATGTCAATGTTTTGATCAGCCGTCCATGTAGAACCATTTTGTGACTGGAAGAATGAACCACCATATGGTTGTTCAGATATTTGTAGTCCAGAAACTAAATCTAATTTGCCAACTTCAGCTACATAGGCCTCATAACCATTTGAATTAGATAATAATACAAATGAATGTTCACCAGGTATCATATAAACTGGTGCATCAAATACGAATTCAGTATATTTGGTTGCATCATCTAAATCAGGCGAATCACTAATCTTCACTTTATCTGGTGTAAGTGTTACAGAACCATACGGATAAACAATTGTTGATGATGGATAACCATTAACTGTTGGTCTTAATTGTAAAGTCACTGGTGCTGTATCGTGTTTGGTTTTAAAGCACACACGAAGTTTATCAATGAAAATGCCTTGTGGATATTGAGCCGGAGCAATTAAGAATGTTTGTGCTAATGGATCCCACCAACCAGAAACAGGAACATCATTCACACTTGTTGTTGTAGTTACACGAGAATCATTAACGGATGTCCTTTGAACCGTTGGTGCAACAGTTGATACAACTGTATTTTCTGTGGTTTGCAATAGACCTTGTGCATAGAATGAGGCATCACCGTTTGTGGTTGATGATGGAATATCACCAGTAGATGAATCAATTAAGCGGAATAGTTTTTCACCCGTTCTAAATGTGCTTGCAGGTATATTAAAAATACCAGCCACATCACCAGCACGAGTGGTCGTTAGGCGTCCAATAGAGTAGGTTGATGTTGTATCTGGTGTGGTTGACCATGTACCAGAGATAGTTACATTTCTTGTAGAAGCATTATAAGATGAAATAGTTGCTTGTTGACCTGCACCTGTGCCACCAACAATAAAAATAGTATTACTATTTGAGGTATTACCATAAAGAACTTCATTGTTAGCACCACTAGCATCAATTGATAAAGTAATTGTATTTGACGTAGTTGCATTAGCAATACCTGAATAATGTTCATAACCAGAAATTCTTGTGCTGGTTGATGTTGAAGAACCAATTAAGTTAGCATTAGCAATATTAAATGATGTTGTTGGTGTAATATTGACAACAAACGCTGATGTATTTGATGTTTTAACAATTATAGCAGAACCATTGGTTGTAGCAGTTGCATTATTAAAAATGGTAACTGTTTCAGTATTAGAGGTTGTTGTTCTATAATTTAAACCATTACCAGCAAGAATAAATCTATTTGCACGAGCTACATTTTTTTCAACAGCTGTGTTATCAAAAAATGGAAATAATATGGTATCTGGTTTAAAATCAGAAGCCGTAAATAATACACTTCTTGACCTCATATAAGGAACAATAGAAACATCCACTACACGGTCACCAATGGATTGTGTAATGGTTTCAGGTACAACTTGTGATAATACACCAGTGCGAGTTTGACCAGTTGTTGTGGTTGTTGTGGTTCTTCTAACATTTCTGAGGCCACCACCACCACGCTGTGTAAAGTCAAACGATGATGTTGATGTTCCTGTCCAAGCAGTTTCCCATGAGCCCCATTCAGTAGTAAATGCAGAAGCATTTGTTGCAGTTAAAATTAAATCCCAAGCATCTTTATCACCACCAAGATTTACAAGAACATCTGCTTTTTTATCTGTATCAACCCAAACATCTGATGGTGGATTGAGTATTATTTTGCCAAGATAATTAACCACATTAAATGGATTAATGTTTATTGTTTTTGAAGCTGAATCTTGTGTTACAAAAGTGGTGTTTGAAGCTGCAACTGTTACAAATGGACCAGTTTGTAAGTATGATGTAGAATTAGCTGCATCAAAATTAAGCATACGAGATGTTACATTACATGATGGTCTTAATTCTTGATATTTTGGATCGATAGCAGCTTGATACTCTGAAGAAGTAATATCAGCCACAGAATGACCTTTAAATGAATCTACAATAATACCATTTTTAAATCTTGGTAAGTTTGTAGTATCAAGAATAGTTAAATCTTGCTTATTCAAAGCATCTTGTTCAAGTAAAGATAATGAGGTATAATATTCTAGGTTTCCAATGCGAGTATCAAGTGTTCCAATATCTCTCATGGTATAACGGCGATTATTAATATATTGAACGTCAATTTCTTCTGTATCAGAAACGTATGCTGGCTCACGCAAGACATAAAGATTCATTGTATCATCTTTAGGTCTAGGAATAGTTGGATTTAAACTTGGAATACCTTTATTTACACTAAATGTTCTATTTTTATTTAAAACAACACGATCTATACGAGGTAAATAATAACTATAATCTAGTAAAATGTCTGAACCATTTTCTGGTATTTTTGGACCAGTTGTTGATGAATCCACATCAAATTCAACGGTAGAACCAAGAGCCGCCGTTGCATTTTTACGAACCGGTCTAAAATCTAAACTATCACGCAATTCATATTCATTACCTGTTGTTGGTGAAATATATTCGGTAATCGTATCATAATTTGGATATGAATCTACCGTAAAGAATCCTGCTCCAGATGATGTATGAAGATTATATCTTACAACTAATGGGCCAGCTGGCGCTGTTTGACCCGGTTTTAATTTAATAAAAGCGTGGTCATAATAAGAATCTTTTTGTCCATTATTAAATGAATAACGTGATGTTACATCAGTGTAACCTGTATTTGCTACAGCAGCACCATTGTAATCATAAACACTAACAAGCTCAATAACATCTGAAACAAATAATGATTGTGCTGTGTCTGGTGTTTTAACCACATAAGTATTTGCAATTGTTGTTTGACCCTGTGAAGCAAAAACTAATACCGCTGAATTAGCAAATATATTTTCACCGCCAGTTGTTTGAACAGTCGCATTAGCAGACACTAATGTTTTTGTTTTAGCTGGACTACCTGAAGCTAATGTAAAGTCAATTGTTGCAATTATATTTGCAGTCATATTGTTTGCATTGGTAATTGTCAACTTACGAGTTGTTGTATTGACAGATGTAATTTTATCAGCAGGAACAGTTTCACCTACAATATAAGGTGATGTACCAGCAGTTGTTACAATGACTTGATAATTTTGTTGTTTTGCTGAAGTAGATGTAGCTGAAGCTATACTTTCACCGGAACTAACTGATAGAGCTGGCGAATCTGAAGACACAAAAGTTTGTCCTTCATATAATCTACGATATGAAAATGAAAAATCAGAAATTGTATTTTGCGTAATATAGTTCTCACCCAACGGAAATATAGTAGTTTCAAAAGCTGAATCTGTTAAGAAAGCATCACTATCCGTTGAAGCTGGATCTTTAGAACGTGAATCAATATCAGCAGCATTAATTCTAGTTGTACCTGTAAATGTGGCAATAGAATCTACATCATTAAATTCAAAATCAATGGCAAATGCGGATGCGCTATTTGGTGTTGTAGTAAAAGATTCTGCTAAGCTTATTGTTTGTGTAGCAGTGGTAAATCCTGAAATTCTTTTTGGTAATTCATCAGAACCTAGACCCGAAGTAATACGAAGTTTTGCACCCTTATAGGCATCGCTTACACTGGAAAATATTTGACCTGCTGTAACATTACCAATGGTGACTGAACTTGATGTAGCAGTATTAATTGTACCTGTAATAGAACCAATACTTACATCAAACAAATAACTTTTATATTCGTAAGTGGCTGAATTAGATGTATTAGCAGCTGAATCAAATGCAATAGATTTAACACGAGCTGTACCAATTTTTGTATTGGTAATAGCAGCTGAAGATGTTACGTTAATAGAAGCATTGGGCACACAATGTAAATCAACAGTAGAAAGACTATTAATTGGAAACGAACCAAAGTGATTGTTTGTATAAACAAAGTTACCATAGTCAGCTGATAGTCGTTTGTTTTGCACATTTTCTGTGGTACGAGGTTTATCTATTGTAATTGTTGTTGGTGCAATTGATTCATATTCATAACCAAACACATAGGCTTTACCTGGAGATAGAATAACATCCATGTTAGCCGTATTTGACGTGTTAGTTTGTAATGAGATTTGGAATGGGCGAACCGTATAGTTGCCTGATTCATCATATGTTCTTCGTGCTAAAGTATCTTCAAGCACCGAATAAATTGGAAAACGATAACTACGAGTAAGCACTCCATATTCAACACGAGCTAATTCAATGAATTGTAATGTGTCAGTAGAATCAAAACTACGAGTGGCTAATGTTAAATTGATTTTAAATCTGTCAGAACCTGGAGCTTGATAATTAGAAGCATCTTGTGCTGGATCTAATAATGAAGTATCTGAACTTGATGTGGTAGTTGATTCTGTTATTTCAAAACCAATTCTTGCATTGGCTGTTGTGTTAGAATATTTTGATGTAGCAATGGTTTGTTCATCATTTTGAATAAAGAAACCATCATAAAAATACACGCCTTCAGTTACAGAGAATAGTTGGCCTGTGCCTACTCCTGCTGAAGAAATATTAGCTGATGTTGGTGAATTTTCAAAAGTAAAAATTGTGTCGCCAGGTGCAAATGCAGTACCAAAAATTTGTTTGACCATTAATGTTTTTGGGTCACCTGTACCAGCATCAGCATCAAAAACTTTAATAACTTCAGCTCGTTTTGTTGGTGTAGAAACAGAATCTACAATCGTAGCACCAACAAAGTTATTGGCAGTAACAGCCGTGCCAGCATATGTTGAATCTAATTTTAGATAAGTAGCATCTTGAAGATATGTTGTTCCACCAGAAACCACAGAACCGTTTTTGAATACATGATTACCAAAACGCTCTACTTGTTTTTGAAGGATTGTTTGTAATTGAGTTAGTTCACGGGCTTGAACAGCAAATCCAGGTTTAAATAACATGCGAAGAAATTTCTTATCTTCATCAAAGTCATCATAGTATGGGTTTGCATTAAAATTAGTATTGATACTCATTTATTTCCTCTAAAATGTAACAACAAATTTAATATTTTCAGCCTGACCATCTTCTCGTTCTGTTTTAATGACATTCTCGGCATAAAGAATATCACCAGTATATGGTTGAAATTCTGGATCGGTTTTAGAAATTACAACCCTAGATACACCGGATGTTAAACCAACCAATGGAAGACCAAGTGTTATTGTCCCCACAACCTTACTTATTCTAACTTCGTTAGATTCTTGTGCATTTACATGACCATAGAAAGTAGCCGCATTTACTGACCCTTGGTAAACATATTCATCTAAAGTATAACTTGAACCTGCAACTAATGTTAAATCTGTTGTTTGTGAAATAACAGAGTTAGCTGTTGCTTGTGTTACTGCTGAAGTATTACCGTATTTATGCGGATTGGCAAGAAGTCCATACTGGCGGAAAGAAGTATTTGATGAAATTAACCCACCTTCAGTAGAATCAATTTCACCTATACGAGTAGCTGTCATAATGTTTGAACCACCCAACTCTTTTGCAGGATTATAGGCATGACCAAATTTTGGTGAAAGAATTACACGAGCATTTGCATTTGTTCCTGAACCGTAAATAAACGCATTAGCTCTTGAGTATCCTGTGCCAATAGTTGTTACAGTAATCTTGGATACATTTGCATTAGCTGAAGATACGCCTGAAGTTGTATTAGAAAGTGTAGCAGACGCAATCACACCTGTTCCATCACCATCAATATAAACTCTGGTTGAAATGGACACATTACTTGTATTACCACCAGCTGCCGTTGTGGCTGTTGAAAGTGTAAGAACACCTGTTGCATTAGCGGCGCTACTAATAAATGTTCCTGTTGCAATACCTGTACCAGAAATGGTCATATTTGCAAGATTGGCAAGTGCAGTTACATTATAGATTGCTAAAATTTTGGCGGTATTTGCTAAAGTAAGTGTTGTTTGGCCTGAAACAAAGCCATTTACTTGCACATTAGAAGCCTGACGATAATTTGTACCAGCTGATGTGACTATAATAGTGGTCAATTCGCCATCAACCACACCGGTAGTATCTACATTATAATCTAATTGATTTGTTGATGATGGAGCTGGAACCCAATCAGTTGTTAAAAATTTGTTTGATGGTTTAACATTATACATGTATTTCCAAATATAACCATCAGCTGTACCAATATTACCATTTGATGTTGAGTAATCACCGGTGGGTTCTACTGTTGAATTAGCAGAATTGTTATTTGACATACATTTATATACACTACGATCCGTAGTAATCACATACATCGGTTTTAGATTTTGAGAGGTATTGGCACTTAACAAGCTATTAATTTCAATGGTATCATCGTATTGACGGAATTTAGTATTACCCGACCAATTAACTCTAGGAATAACTAACTCAATATCGTTGGCCGTTAATTTTTTAGCCGCATACATGTGATCCCATGTGTCTTTTTCAGCGTCAATTGTATCTACAATAGAATCGGGTGAGGCTTCATTTGCATAGGGAATATGGTTTCCTATAAAAATATAAAGAATTGGATCAGTATTACCCGAATTATATAAAGCATTACGCCACAGTTTGGCGTTATTGTAACCTAGTTTTTTAGTAGTTATTGATGGCATGGTCTTTATTTATATCAATATAATAAGAGTTTGTGCAGTTGCATTTGAAGTAAATGCAGAAGAAACCGCAAGATTTGTATTACTTATGATGCTACTTATGGTTCTAATCACACCATTTACAGCCACATTAGAACCTATAGAAATAATACCATTTGTATTGGCAATATTAAATTTAGTATTTGTACCGGTAACAAATATAGAAGAAGCTGTAACATTCACAGTACCAGAGATTGTATTGGTTGATGTGGTGGAAATTGTAATTGTATTTGGTGTAATTAATTTTAATTCATTCAAATCAGCATAATTTACAAAACCTGCTGGGTGCATGAGTTGTTTTAATATTGTTTTATATTTTGAAAACTCGGTAAGTGAAGAAGTTACATAAGAATAATTCACATAGTAATCACGACCTTGCAATTTTCTTTCAGAGGTAGAAAGAATAGAATCAGATGTTCTCCAACGACCGGGTAGAGTTATGTATCCTGCTTCAATTTGTGCATTAGCCGTAGCCGTTCCACTACCTGTACCGGTTAAATCAACTTGTGGAATAAATTCATATCCTGAACCACCACTTAATACTTCAATGCTTATAATTTGGCCAGGCTGCGTATTACCAATAAATGGCGTTAATATTTCACCATCACTCATTATGGCTGAAATTTGAATGTTTGCGTTTGCACCTGAAGCTGTTGAAATAGTTAATACTGGAAAATTATTTTGAACATAACTCACTCCACCAATTGGATAAACTCCATAGCGACCTATTTTTTTACCTGTAGCCGTAGAAGTGAAATTTACATTCACATTTGCATGAGTAACATTTGAAATTGAATTAATATAACGACTTTCATTGTTAATAATAATTCTATCGCCAACTCTAATTTCTGTACCAAAATCAGTTCCTGTGCCAATCAATTGTGCTGTATTATTTGAAATATTAGCTGTTCCTGTAACTCTTGATGGTTGAATTTCAATTTGTGTAATTTGTCCATTAGCTAATACCGCTTTGACGGCTGCAGCTGCACCACGACCATTTGTTCCTACAGGGTTAGAACCAAAGTTAATTTCATCGCCAACGGCATATCCTGTTCCGCCATTATTGATTGCTATACGACCTACTGAACCAAATGTTTTAATATCAAAAGTGCTATTACCAGCAGTATATGTTGCGCTATTTGCGTCTAATATTGGTGATATAGCTGTAGATGTATTTGAAAAAATAATAAGAACATTAGTAATTGGCCCAAGACTTGTAATTTCTAATGATGTAAGAGCATCAGCAATAACTGTGGCTACATTTTCACCAGCGGCAATAATTGAACTTGGAAAACCATAATCAGCGGCTGAAATAACTGTGTTAGCATAGGTTGAAATAACATCGTCATTGACAGTGTATGTATTTGAAGTTGAATTAGCAACTCCTGTGGTATCAATACCATCAACTGCCAGGTCTAATAAAAACGGTGAAGCAATATTTGATACTGCAATATCGCCACTATTGAGGAAACCGGCACCACCATTAGTAACTGTAATAGAATCAATATAACCTTCAACAACATCATCAACAACAGCAATAGCATCTTCTGAAGCGCCACCACCAGTCACAATTACAACATCACCTACATTATAACTTGAACCACCATCAATAACAAGAATACGATTGACAAAAGAAAAAGTATCTGTTTCTAATGTGATAAGTGAATCATCATCAGCAACTATATCAACTTCAACTATTTCTCCTTGTTGAAAAGAACCAAGAAGTGTTTTTTCACTAATGAATAATTCAAAAGGAAAACCAAGGTTTAATTGGTCAGTAATAATTCTTTCGGTAGCTTTTTCAATTAAAGCTGTGGCGCCAGAAGTGACGCCTGTTACTTTGCGATTATTAAGTAATTCAATATTAAAATCAGAATAAACTATTTTAACTTCAGAATTGGCTGAAGGTGCCGTATAAAATACAAGTTTTTTAGTTTCTTTGCGGAAAAAATAATCAGTTAATTCAGTTTTTAATACATCATCTACAAAAACTGAAATATCACCATTTGTTGGTTCTTGAGCTAATAGGAATGTAGTATTACCTGAGGCTACAGCACTAGCAGAAGTGTTACCATTGGCGGTATAAAGGCTTCGTATATCTGTTTCAATACGAAGAACATTATCAATTACCCATTTACCATCAGAAGCTCTTAATACATTATTTTTTGGTAAAATGATGTCAACTTCATCATTAAAGAGCATTCTAAATAATAGTTTAAATGCACTCTCTGAACCTTTTGCTAAATACAAAGGCAGAACATTTTTAATTAGAAATGCTTTATCAACCTCAACATCTTTTGGTATGAGTGTAGCATAACTATTAAAAAAGTTAGATTCAAAATCATCAATAGATAAATCAACATCGGAGAGATGTTTTAAGTCTTTTGCTTTGGCTGTTAAATCGTTTAGTTGAGTGCCTTGTTGTGTTTCAAGGTATTCATAGTAAGCTTCCAAAAATGTAATGAATACAGGATATTCTTCCCGAATAAACTCTGGAACTTGACGATTAACAAGTAATGAGGTTTTTAAGTCAGACATTAAATAGCTTCAAGTGTTGTTACAATAGATGTAGGATCTTCTTCATCAATGGTAATAATGGTATTACGAACCGATTGTATAATTCCTTTTTCCGATTCAATAGACAAACGGATCAGTCCATCATCTGTGTCTATTGAACGAATATTGATGTCATTAATAATAATCTCACCGGTATCATAATCAATTGTACCAGCTGTTGAATCAACAATTTGTCTTTCAGCGTTTGTGTCATAGTAAATTGTTCTTAATAAACCTGTGCGAGTATCAATCACAGCCGTTGCGGTTGCACCATATCCATTGCCGCCAGTAATCGTTACAATAGCACGAGAATAATCAATACCACGAGTTGTCACTTCAATACTTTGAATTGAACCGTTGACAATGGTAGCAGTAGCATTAGCACCTGTGCCATCACCAGTAATTGTCACGGTTGGTGCAGTTGTATAACCTGCACCCGGATTTGTAATTGAAATTGAACTAATTCCTGAAAATGACTGAGGTATTTCTTCAAATGTTACCGTTCTTGCCACACCATTAGAATCATTAACACCAAATTCTGACGACACTAATTTATTTGAAATAGTACCACGATGTAAAGGCACATTAAAATTAATTGTATATGCTTGACTTTCACCAATGGTTGGTTTAAATCGTTTTTGCACACGAACAATTGTTTCTGAGCCAAGAATGGCATTTAAGTCGGTTTTGTCTATATCATCTTGTAATTTAGAAAGTATAAAACGAGTATCAAATTTATTTAATTCACGATCACGATAAGTTAAAACAGCATCACGAATAACATTTTTAATTGATGTTTCAGAGCTTGTTGTTTTTTTAGCATCATATTGAACGGTGTTTTCAACAATGAGATATAGAAATTCTGGATCCAATATTTCAGCTTGAACAGCTACAATAGCTTTAGGTGAAATAATTTCATCAATGATTCTTTGTTTTTCTGTTTCTGAAATATAATAATTAGCTGTTGGTTTCAATGAAACAAATACTTTACCATAAACACGAGGAACATTATCTTCGCCACCCCATATGGAAACAGAATCAAGGTTTGGATAATTGTTTAAAATATATGATTCATAATCTTTGAATGTCACTAAACGATTTTGTGTTGAGAATTGAGCCGCAGCTGAAAATTTAATATCATCCACAGATTCACGGTCAGCGCCACCTGCAGCTGCACTCACCGGTGTAATTGTAAAGTTTGATTGTGAGTTACCCAATGAATCGGTGAGTGTTGCTGTGGCTACAAAATTATTGGCTTTATTTGCAGCTGTTCCATTGTTTAATAGATATGTGGTTGATACAGAAGCACCATCAGGTAAAGATTTACCAATAACATCGTTACCAAAATAAATTTGATATTTTCCATTTCGTTCTTCTTGTAAGAAAAATACCTCAGATGAAGCATCAATATCTAATATATCTGTTACTTTATTATAAACAGATGTTGAAGTATTACCCACACTTGGCGCAACAGTTACTTTTAGTGTAGTGGTATCAATATTACTATCAGGTAATGTAAATACTTGTTTTGGATTTGTAGCTGCATTATGTGTAAAATTATAGGTAACAAGTTGACCTTCATAAATTTCAAGATTTTCAAACACAAATTGACTATTGGCTTTTGTTACAGTTACATCATCAAGCACTACAAAATTATATGATTTAGAATCAATTTGATTTGATAGAAATGAAAAACCCTCCGATATAGTCATTGTAGCTGCAGTTGTTGTATTTGATTCTACTGAAAAATCAATAATTGCTACAGGAGCTCGTGTTGAATATGGCACATAGTTTAATGTTTTAGCATGTGACACAGCTGAATCTCTTAATAGTGCGGTATCAAGGAATGCCTCATTGGCAACCATATTAAGATAATAGGCATTATAATGAGTATTATAAGCCAAAATATCTAATAGAATGTTTAAACCAGCTCCATCAAAATCATAGTCGGTAAATTCTGCTTGTTGATTTAAAAATGTTTTTAGATTTGTCTTGATTGTATCAAAATCAAGTTCTGATATTCTTAAACGGTCTGCCATTTTATCTAATTCGCTCTAGGAAAAAATTAATCGTAATTGGGTTTGGATCATTAATCACAAAGAATTCTAATTCAACTTTAAAACCATTATTATCTGGATCTGGTGATGCTGTTACTTTAGATACTTGGGCACGAGGTTCAAAATTGTCAATTGTTTCGGTAATTTCTCTTTCAATTTGTGCGCCAGTTACGGCATCTACATTTTCAAATAAAAGGCGGCGTATATTACTACCAATTTCTGGTTGAAACAGCCTTTCATAATGGTTTGTTAAAACCAAATTCTTGACTGCATTTATAATCGCATATTCATTCTTATGCGTGTTAATATCTTTCTTTACTGGATGAATTGTAAAATTCAAATCCAAATCTTTGAAAGACCTTGCGTTATCTATATCTACTGTAGCCATGTTCTATTTATTCTACTTCGGAAGCGGAATTAACATCCGAGCAGTCTGTTCCACTGGTTCTTGTATCACTAGGGCACGAAAAGTCTTTTTTACCAGACTGCCTTCTATCATAAAAGTTACCACCAATCCAACGATGATAATCACCATTATGTCTTATATGTGAATCGCCTTTGATAGTTTCAGTTTTACTACCTACACTTGCATTAAAAGCTCCACCCACAGTAAGATTGAAATTACCGGCAACTTTCCAATTTACATTACCGTCAACGAATAAATTAACATTACCTTGGACATAAACTGAATCGTTACCAACAATTACACTAAACTTGTCTTTTTGAATACGTTCTGCACGGTCTCCAGCAGGTCCCCATTCAACATATGAACCTGACCGATGGTACAAGTGTATTCTTTCGTTATTTTTTGTGTCATCAAACTCTAGGGCGTGTCCTGATTCACTCTCATATACATTATTATATGGGTAAGTGGCATTGTAATATGGCTCTGGTTCTACCCGTGAAGCCTTCTTTGCCTTTTTAAGTGATACAATAGAATCATCTATCGTTTCGTTTCTTGCCAAGCGTGAAGTGGTTGGTTCATCAAGTTTTCTTGGATAAACCGTTTGTGTTTCATTTGGTTTAACTGGTGATGATGTCAACCTATCACCCGTTCTTGGGTCTGAATAAGCTTCTTGTGGATTACCTGCTTTCAATGGAATGCTAGGAAATACACCAATCATAACTGGTTCTTGTGCGTTCTCGCCATCAACAAAGAAACCAAAAACCATGTCACCTTCTTTTGGTGCATATGGGTGAGGATTATTTACAGGAAGACTAGGCATAGCCCATGGTAGATTTTCAGTTGGCAGTTGCATTTTATTATCTGCATGCCAACCCATACATCTTACACGGCAACGACCAAGTTTTAGTGGGTCTTGTCGGTCTTCAACTACACCGACCCACCAAGTGAACCCGTTTTTACCAGCAAAATCTTTTGTGTCTTCGTTATATTGCATATTAGAATTCTAGTATAGCCCTTGTTTGTTGCGGATTATCAGCAGGAATAAAGTCGTTGCTGTTGGAACTTGAAGCTACCTCAATGATTGTTTCGTGCTTTTCAAAACCAATCATATGCCTTGAGGCTACAATAACATATTTACCACTTAAACTCTTATCTTCATTATCACCGCCTTTTTGTTTTTTACCAAAATTTTGAACTTCCAAATTAACATTAAATCCTGATGTTAATTGAAAATTACCAGGCATAACAAGTTTTACTCTTTTACCCATAAGATTGGTCAATATAGCTTTTCTTTGGAATATAAAGTTTTCTTGAGCTTCAACTTTACTCAATGAAGTTGGATCAGCTTGTTTGATATAATTACTTAACTGACGAGCTGTACCAAATAAACTTACAACTTTTTTTGAATCAAACGCTTCGTCATTTTTTTGACCATCACGATTTTTCATTGTTGTTATATTTGGATTATCATTACCATGTTTCATACTTAAAAAATGGTCACCGTAACTAATATTTTTTCTTTCAAATATTCGTGTCATCGGGTCAAACCCCATAAATTTACCCGCATTAACACCAGCTCGTGTTTTTTCAATAGAATCGTTTTGCGCTATTACTTCAAGGTAACGAGCAGAACTAATTTCTTGAATTGAATTTTTATCTGATTGATTTTTTATTTCAAATTTAACATCCAATATATTTTTTTCTGCAAGAAGTGTTGACAATGAAACAAAATTGTATCCAACTAGATTTTGAAAGAAAACATAATTAGGTGAATTCTGTTTATCTAAAGCTCTTTTGGTACACCATTCAATAGCATCAAATGGTCTTAAATTGGGTATTACAATGCTACGAATGCCACTTGTAGGTTCATATATTCCGCCAATGTTATTTTGTGGCACTTTTAAATAATTTAGTAGTATTTTCTCCACAACTTCTGAATATGTTAAATCATAATTCTGATTAATTCTTTGTTGATCCGAAAACATAAGTTCATCAGAAACAAAATGTAAAACAAATGTTTCACTATTTTGATTATCATTTATACGGTCGGATTGTTTATAGATACGGAAAGCTTTACGATATTTACCAATATCAGAATTTTTATCTTTTGATATATCAATCAGTATTGATTCTGAACCATCAAATAAAAGTTTACCCGAAAGTCCAATAGAGTCACGAATAATAATATTGCCAGAAATTACAGGTAAAAACATTGAATCATAAATATTTAATTCTTCATATATTCTTTGAATATCAATAGGGCCACCCTTTGTCACTAAAGTTAATTCGTGTATATGAAACTGTGTGGAGTCTTTAACGCTTAATTGGCTCATAATTTAATAACTCGTTTGAATTCTTTTTCAACTTCCTGGACAAATTCACTTTTTAATAATCTTATTTCTCTTTTAGCTTCATTTTCTTCTACTTCATAGTCGTAATAAGTTTGTTTTTCTTTAGTGATAGCTTCAGTCACAACAGCGCCACTATCTAATGTATATGATGTGCTTGAAGATGCCACATTTGCATAGGTGTTAGCATCAACTTGAAACCTTTCTTCAATTTCTGTACCATCTGAAGCCGTTCTTGTAATAATTTTATAATACGCTTTAGTATTATTAGTGCTTTGTGCCCATTGAAGACCTGAAACCGGTGTTGTATTAGCTGCACCATTAGCAGTATATTTCGTGTCAATAAATTCGATAAGAGTGTTATGTGGTAATGGCCAATCAAACTGTGGGTCAATAATATCATTAAATAACAATACAATCCAATGCCTTTCAGGATTATCATAAAATTTGCCAGCAATAATTTCTGGTGTATCTGAATCTTTAACTGAATATTTGTAAAAAGCTGATGAGTTTTCTTTCAACTCCTTTTCAAAACCAAAACGTGTAATAATATTAGTAACAGTATCAAGGCCTGTCGTTTTTGTGTTACTCGTGTAAAATGTTTTAGGGTAGTAATTAAAAAACTTTGCCATATTATTTCCTACAATATTTTTTGATTTTTTTTAAAATTTTCGGAAATCAGCTTTAGTAAGATAAACTGTTTCTGTAAATTGTAATTGCACTTGAATTGCCACAGGCATACCAGTTCTACCTAGTGATGGTGTATCTTCACCAGAAACTTCATAAGCTGAAAAACCATTAGGTGCATAATTCACATCAATATTTTTAAGAACACATGTTGCTATTGGAGGAATATTTGGATTCTGTGAAGCTCCGTAGTAAAATCTAATATCAAATTCTGATGGAGGTATTAAAAATATACCAGCATCTGCAAGCTCTGGAGCTTGGTGAAAACGAAGCCTTTCAATAATCTTTTGAACTTCTAACGCTTCTCTTTCATCTCTAGGATAAAATGTAAAGTCAAATTGAAATTGACGGAAGTTTGGTGTTTGATAAATCATTTCTATCATTGGATTTGCAACTGATCCGGTCGCAGCAGCAAATAATGCTTGACCACCCGAACTACCTTTCAAAGCGTTTAAAACTGCATTTCCTACACCAGCTTTAATAAGTGATGCGGTCGCTGTTCCATATTCTTTATTTTTTATTTGGTCAATTGCAGATGATCCTGCACCCATTACTTTACCAATAGCACTGTCACCTAGGTTTAAATCCTGATAATTCTGCGAATAGGTGTAGTTTAATGTGTCAGGCATATATAATGCAATCGCATCGGTTGTGAGTTTGGTGGTTTTTAAAAGACTTAATGCTCCCGTTCTATTACCACCAGTAATTGTTTTAATGTTAGTATCTAATATAGCTTTGGTTGATGCAGAATCACCAGTTAATTTGGTTGATTGTGAAAATAAATTACCAATTTTACCAGTAACATTATTTAACCCACCCAATGCACTACTTACACTCCTACTAGCTATATTAGTAAGACTAGCAAATTTACCACCAGTAGATGAATTGATTGAATTTAATCCACCATTTACTTTACTTAATAGTCCACCACCAAAAGAACTAGATACATTTCCAACATTTCCGCCTAATGTTTGAGAAGCCGCCGAAGCACCCTTACCACCAATAGGAATACTTTCATCAGCTAGTGTTCCTTTGAAATCAGTATTTTTTTGCTCACTAATATAAATGACCAGATAATGGCCTTTATCTGTTGACCCAACATCCATTGGATAACGAAAGGTGTTTTTTTCAAATTGAGTACCTTCAAGAGCCGATAATGGACCAAAATTTCTACTGTTTTGTTTATTGAATTTTATATCGCCGAGACCGAAAAGAGGCATGGTTATTTCCAGAGGTAAATTGTGTTAATTAGCATAGATAGTATTTATGTCATATAGAGGGTGGTTTCGACCAAAAAATCCAATAAAATACAAAGGCGATGCAGCTAATATCGTCTATCGTTCTAATTGGGAATTAAGAGTGATGAAGCATTTAGATATTGATCCCAATGTTCTTTGGTGGGCGTCAGAGGAGTTGTCTATTCGCTACAAATCTCCAATTGATCAAAAAATGCACCGTTATTATCCAGATTTCATTGTTCATGTTAGGCAAACTAACAATATAGAAAATACATTGATTCTTGAAATCAAACCAGAAAAACAAACCAAGAAACCAACTCAAAAGCATAAAACAAAGAAGTTTATTCAAGAGGCCGCAGCTTATGCCATTAATCAAGAAAAATGGAGAGCTGCAGACCTATTCTGTAAAGAACATGGATGGGAGTTTAAGATTTTAACTGAAAAAGACCTTGGCATTTGAGATAAATAGACAATGGCATATTTAATAGATCGCATTAAAGATTCTTTAGCAAAAGAAGGGTTAACTCCTCGTTCTAATCAAGCAAGAGATTGGTTACAATCTAAAATAGCAGAATTAAGACCAACTCGTGAAGCTTTAATGCGTGATAAAAATAAATTAAGAGAATCTTCAGTTATTGGCAAGATGTATTTCTATTTTTATGACCCGAAAACAAAAGATAAAATGCCATATTATGATAGATTTCCATTGGTCATACCAATTGAACCATATAATGATGGTTTTTTAGGATTAAATTTGCATTATATTTCTCCAAAATATCGCATAACACTTTTAGATAAATTAAGTGCAACAATCTCTAATAAAACATATGATGAAAGAACAAGATTAAAATTGAGTTATAAATATTTAGCTAGCGCTTCAAGAATATTTGAGGCCACTCCGTGTATTAAAAAATATTTGTATAATTATATACAATCAAGATTTTTAGAAATAACAGCAGATGAATGGGATATTGCAGCTTTATTACCAATGGAAAGTTTTGTTGGTGCTTCGACAAGTAAAGTTTATGCTAATTCAAAGGAACAATTTTAATGTCATTTTCACCCAATTTATTCTTATCTAATATAAGAGCAAAAGACGGTTTAGCTAAACCATCAAGGTTTGAAGTTATTCTTCCTATACCAACATATATTGGAAATTTTATTGGCAATTCAATTATTGAAAAAATATTAAATTTTCCTAATTCAGTATTTAATGATGTAAGTAATGCTATTGGTTCTGCGTTTGGACGCCAAGGACAAAAATCTGATCAACAATCAGTTTCATCAAACCCGTCTATTTCAAGATATTTAGCCTTACAATGTGAGGGTGCTGAATTACCGGGTAAAACATTAGCTACTGCTGATGTAAAAGTATATGGACCAATATTTAAAGTACCATATCAGACACAATATGCTGATATGGCATTAACATTTTTATGTACCAATCAGTTTCATGAGAGAAAACTATTTGACCGTTGGATGGAAGCTATTCATCCTACAGATACAAATAATTTTCGATTTCCAAAAGGTCAATCTTCACGATATATGACCAATATTAAAATTATACAATATGATGATTTTATAAAACAGATTTATGCGGTTGAATTGATTGATGCTTTTCCCATTGGTGTAGCTCCTCAAGCATTAAATTGGAGTGAAGATGGATTCCATAGACTTCAAGTTCAGTTTGCATATCAATATTTTAAAGTGCAATACGATGGAAATTATAATTTAGCCGCAGCTGCAACCGCATTATTTGGTGCTGCTGGATCTAGATTATTACCTTTAGGAAAAGCAATTACAAGATAGAAAGTTAATTATTAAAGCGAGGATATTATGTTACCAAAACTAGATGTGCCTATACATGAAGTTAAATTAATTTCAACGGGCAAAACGATCCGTTTTAGACCATTTTTGGTCAAAGAACAAAAACTATTTCTAATGGCGTCAGAATCTAATGACCCTAAAGAAACGATTAATGTTATTCGTCAGGTATTAAAGAATTGTATTCTTGATGAGATTGATGTTGATTCATTACCAACTTTTGACCTTGAATTCCTGTTTATGAATTTAAGAGCTAGGTCAGTAGAAGAAATTGTAAATTTAAAATACAAATGTAACAATGTAGTTTTAAACGACAAGGGTGAAAGTGATGCTTGTACCGGTGTCGTTGATTTCAAAGTTAATTTACTTGAAATTCAGCCTACAAAGAACCCAAATCATACAAACAAAATTCAATTGACTGATAATTTAGGTGTTGTTCTTAAATACGCATCGTTTGACATGATTCAAAAATATGAAGACAAATCTGAAGGCGAAATTATGTCTTCAATGTTAGTTGATTGTGTTGATTATATTTACGACAAAGACCAAATCTATTATGCTAAAGATGCTTCAAGAGATGATTTGATTGAGTTTGTTGATAATCTACAGCAAAAAGATTTAGAAAAGATTAAAGTGTTTTTTGATACTTTACCTGAAATTAAAAAAGATGTTCACTTTAAATGTCCAAAATGTGGATATGAAGAGGACATCTCTATTAAAGGATTACAAAGTTTTTTCGTTTAATTTTTCGTTATGATACACTAGGGAACTACTATCAGACGAACTTTGCTTTAATGCAACATCACAAGTATAGTTTATCTGAGCTTGAACAAATGATCCCTTGGGAAAGAAATATCTATGTTAGTTTATTAATTAAATACCTTGAAGAAGAAAAAGAAAGATTAGAATTACAAAAACAACAGAGAAAAAATAGATAAAAAAATGGTAACAAAAACTACTAATTTTAACCCTATGGTTGCAGCTTTAGCTAAAGAACTAGGTTATGGAAATGTTGATGAATTTAAAAAAGCTTTAGGTAAAAAACGTAAAAAAGACAAAGACAAAGAAACTGGTTTTCTTGGAGGTGTTGAAGTTGGTTCTGGTTTTGGTGTTGGAATTAAAAAACGTCTAGATAAAGGTCAAGGTCTTAAACAGTCTATTTCTGGGGGATATGGAGATTTTAAAAAAACACTTACTCTAGAAAATATGAAAAGAAGAATGTTAGAAAAAACATTTGGTGGTTCAGGTTTTATTTCTACATTTGCTCGTGGTAAATTAAAAAAAAAATACGGGACAATTAATCCTGAAGATGATGATGAAGGTGAAAATGGAACATCACCTACATTTGATTATCTAAAATCTATAGCTCAAAGTTCTTTGGCTCTTCCTAGTATAGCCAAAGATATGAACACTCTTCGCCAAAACATTGTTGAATTGGCTAGAATTGAAAGAAAAACAGAAGACCAACAAGATTTATCCAAACAGGGCGACTTTTTTAAAGAACAAGACGCTTTAGAATCTCAACTAGAAGCACAAAAACTTAAACCACAAACTCCTGGATCTCCAACAGTTATCAAAAAATATGATGACATGAAAGATTCCGGTGATGCTGGTGGTGGTTTTCTTGGCGGTATTATTGATTCTGTTAAAAATGGATTACTTGGCGGACTAACATCATTATTTAATCCAATGGCACTTTTAAAAATATTAGGTAAAGCTTTTGCCATAGGTGCCTTACTTTATTCTCTATTTGAAGGTATAACTGCTGGGTTTAAAAAATGGCAAGAAACTGGTGATTTAAGTGAAGCAATTATAACCGGCCTCGGTGCTATGATTGATTTTCTAACTTTTGGTTTATTTGGTGAGGATTCATTAAGAAAATTATTTAATAGTATAGGTGAAGTTGTTGAACCAATTATAGACAGTATTAAAGAGGCGTATTATTCATTTAAAGATTGGATAGCCAATAATGTAGGAATACCTAGTATACCAATGCCTGAATTTATTCAAAAATTAGGCGGTCCAGCATCTATTGGTCCGTATTACCCATTTAAAAAAGATTCTAAAAGTTCTGCTAAAGAAAATTCAGCTGGCGAATATAAAGCTAAAAGAACCGAAGAAAAAGTTCAAAAAGAAATGCAAAAAGCCACAGATGTTATTGCTGGCGTTAGTAAAGATTTAGGTTTAAGTCCATCACAAGATTCTACTGATGGAATCGTAAAAGAAGTTAGTAAGGGATTAGAAAAAGCCACAGCTTTAGGTAGTCAAATGCCTAAAGACAATAAGCAACGAGCCGATATTTTAGGCCAAATAAATTCTGTTACTGCAAGTAATTTAGAAAATATTAAGAAATTAAACGCAAAGGGTGATTATAGTTTAGGTCGTGCCGAAGATTATGAAAAAAATGTAGTTAATCCTGTTAAAACTGAATTAGCTACTGCGATGGACAAATTTAAAAAAGGTCCTGAAGGTGGTTATGGTAATATGCTTTCAGGTTCTATGGACAAAGCAGCTGCAGCTATTAGTGGTAAAATATCTGCTGGCGGTCCAGCACAAAACTCATTAGGTGGTGGCGCTTCAATGCTGGGTGGCGGAGGTTCTTCTGGTGGAGGAACATCACCAGCTCCAGCAGCGCCGTCTTCTACTATGGGTGCTGATTTAGCAGCAAAATCATCACAAATATCTGAAGGTCAGAGAATGGAATCAGCAGCTGATATTGGTTCATTATTCAATGCGCCTGTAACAAATAACGCATCTGGTTCTATGGGAAGTGGAAGCAAACCTCAAGTGGGTGACACATATAATATGGACTTATTAAACCTATTAGCAAGAACATAATAAATGTCACCAACACTTGTCACTAACAAAGATAAACCAGAAGCTAATTTAGCAGATTCTTTTAGCATCATCGCAAAGAATTTTCTACTTCTACCTGGTATCGCTCGTGACTTAAATGAAGCTGTTCAAAGTATTGTTGGTATTGTAAAACAAAAAGGTGGTGAAGCAAAAGAAAGTCCTGACGAGAAGTTTATTGTTGAAAAAGACTTTCAAGCTAAAGAAAAACTTAAAGCGCCAACATCTGTTACTGAAGGAAAAGTTGCTAAGAAAAAAGGAATATTGGGGTCATTAATGGGCATGTTAAGTCCTAAAAAAATGATTAAAAATCTAATAATAGGATTTAGAAAGTTACTCAGCCCTAAAAACATAATGAAAGTTTTAGGAAAAATAGCATTACCGGTATTAATTGTGTCAACTATATGGGTAGCAATATCATCAGCCTTTGAAAAATGGAAAGAAACGGGTTCTATTTGGGAAGCATACAAAGAAGCTGTAGGAAGTGTTGTTGAATTTCTTACTTTAGGTTTTATTGACAAAGAAACAATAAAGAATTTATATCAAGGAGCTGCTGATTTTCTGATGCCTGTTATTAAACCTATACGAGAGTTTTTTGGTAAATTTTCTGATTGGGTTGGTGAAAAGTTTAATGGTGTATTAAAATTATTTGGTATTGATGTTAAACCTAAAGAGGCGCCTCAGGTGCCACAGAAAGAGCAGGTTGTTACTCCTGGTACATTAAGGAGTGAACAACCAGTTAAAGAGAAAGACGCTCAACAAAAAGCCGCTGACCTATTATCTAAACCTGTTACTTTACCAAGCGAACCGCCTCCACCAAAACCAGAAGTTGAACCAGCTGCACCAACACCAACAATATTAGCTCCAGAGGCAGCACCAACGCCAGCTCCAATTAAAAAAGGTAAAGCTCCTCAAGCTAAAGAATCTAAACCAGCGAAAATTGGTTCTGAAAGTGGTAAAAAAGCTGTAATTAATGAACTAAACGCTGAGAAAATTGAAGACCCAACGGCTCGTGCTGCTATTTTGGCTCAAGTCGCACATGAATCTGGTGGATTCACCACATTAAGTGAAAACTTAAATTATAAAGCACCAACATTATTAAAATTATTTCCTAAAAAGTTTATGGGACCAGATGATGCTCAACAAGTATCCTCTGGCGGACCTCAAACTGTAGCAGAACGCATTTATGGCGGCCGAATGGGAAATGCTCCAGAAGGTTCGGGAGACGGATTCAAATATCGTGGTCGTGGTTTTATACAATTAACAGGTAAAGATAATTATAAAAGATTTGGTTATGATGGTAATCCTGATGACTTAACAAAACCTGAAGGTGCAGCTGAAAGTGCTATTAAATTTATGAAGGGATATAAGGGTGATTGGTCAAATATTACTGCTGTTACTAAATTTGTTAATGGTGGAACTTTTGGTCTTGCGGAAAGAGAAGAATATTTCCAATCTTTCTTAAATGATCCAACAATTACAAAAATAGATTCAGCATCTTCTGCTCCAAGCGGAGGATCAGTTGCGTCTGCATCTAGTGAAGTATCATCAGGCCAAAGACAACAAGCAAAACCACAAACACCAATGGTTGTCAATGCACCTACAACTAATAACACCAAAGTGGTTAATAATCAACCAGCTACAATAACTAAAGATAAATCAAACCCAACAAATATGGTTCTTGCTCGTGTGGCATAAAAAAATACCCGCCAAAGCGGGTATTCTCTTTTTAGATTAAATTACTCAGCTAGTGATTTGAAATAATCTAAATTATCATCATCAGCTGCAATCTTAGCGTCAATTTCATTTAATGCTGAATCATTAAAGTTCTCAACGATTACATCTTCAGCTTTAGTTTTTGGTACTACCTCACCCTCAAAACCTAAAACTTTATCTAATCTTGCTTTTAATAAAGCATATGATTTAAAATGTTTTGGATCTAAGAATTCTTTTAATGAATGTTCTTGCTTCCATAATGTTTCAAGTTTAGCATCATCACCATCAAGTAAAGCTGATTTCTCAGCAAATTCTGATTTATCATAGTTACGATAACCTTCAACATTACGAATCTTCAATTTAAAGTTAGCACCTTCCCACATATCAAATGGATTAACTGGCACTTCATCAGCAAATTCTGGATTCATAGCTTCAGTAATCTTATCAAAGATTTTCTTACCAAATTTATAAATCTTAATCTGACCTTCATTTTCAGGATTGCTTGGATCAGAAACAATATACACGTTTGCTACATAATTTAATCTTCGTTTCTGCTTACGAGCAATTTCTTTATTTGCTTCAATACCAGAATTCCATAATGTAGAATTATATTCTGAAACTGGATCTTTTTGGTTAAGTGTTGTAAGAGAGTTCTCAATATACCAACCGCCTGGACCTTGGAAGCCATGAGAAAAAACTCTTACCCAAGGTAATGCGTCTTCACCATCTACAGCAGGTGCTGGTAGAAAACGAATAATAGCCATGCCATTACCAGCTTTATCTACTGTGGGTTGCCATAAACGGGGATCTTCTCGTGAACCGGATTCGGTTGTTGTTTGAGTTGTAGCTTCAATCGCTTTTGTTAATTTTTCTAAACTAGAACGATTGCGTTTAAGTGATTCAAAGTTGTTCATTGTGTTGCCTTTCGTATGTAAATGTATGTTATTGTATAATTGTATTTCGTTTTATCCACAAACTACCATAATATATCTTATTTAGTCTTCTGATTTAATACTTCTTTCAGAATTAACTTATATCTTACACTATCTTGAGGCATAAATGCGGTATACTTGAGCGCAATTTTACGGTATTCAGGCCATCGAATAGTATCCGATATTTTCTTTGACCACATTGGAAAGAAATTAAGTACCATATTTAAAATACATAAAGTTTCAATTTCAATTTCTTTTCGTAGTGCTTTGGTCAAAAGAATTGGGTAATCACCATCGGTAAACAATAGTGAATTTGGATTATTTAATCCTCCAAATAATTTTTGACAATCTTCATTAAACATGTATGATATAGCTTGATGATACTTTTTATGTTTAAGATATCGTGCATTAGCTTCGTCTTGTAATAAAGAACCTATCCAAATATTTTCATCTTCAACCAAATTAAATACAATAAGGTCTGTTAGTTCCTCTTTAGTATTATATTTGCGTGATAATTTATAGAAGTGATACTTGTCTTTACGATTTTCAAATGAATCGATGGTTGAATTTATTTTGCCATTATATCGAAAGAAATCATAAGTTTCTTTGGTAAAGTGAAGCTTTAGAGCTCGAAATAATCCAAAAGTTTCATAACCAGTCATAATCATCCATAAAATAAAATGGGAGTTTTATAGAGTCCTCCCAACTCTTTTACATTACCACCAACCGGTGACTTTGCCAACTAACTCAACCACCACAACAGCAAGAGCTACATTAGCTAATAAATTAACATCTAAAGCGACTTTAGGCATGTTATACTCCTTTAAGTTAATTTGCTATTTTATAAGTTGCGTATGAGATAGCAATAAAACTCATATTGGTAATCTAGCAGACTTTTCTTTCAATAGATTGTGATCCATAGCATCCATTTCAATCTTTGATTTCAAATTAGCATTAATAAGAGTAGCTGCTACTTCAATTTCTAATCCTGTTTTCTTACAATGTTCTACAATTGCCTCTATGTAATTATAATCTGTATTTGCTACTAAATTATTAATAGCACGAGCAAATTTATTCATTTCATCTTTTGTTGGCATATTATTTCTTAATTGATACAGGCGAATCAGGATTTAGTGTTTTGCTTTGTTTTGAATAAGCATATGTAACACAAACGGTATCGGACTGAGAGGCATAAGAACATCTTACTGAAAGTGGATCGATTCCCTTTTCAATAGCTTCTGAAACATTCTTTGACATTAATACTCTGTCATTTCCATAATAATATGCGATACCACCAACAATTGATAATAATACAATCGTTAAACAAACAAAAAAGATTGCACTTACTTTAACGGCTTCTTTTACTTGTGTCATTGGTTTAATTCCTTTTTATCGTAAAATTTATGTCGACCAATTTGTGTTAGATATGTTACATTTTTCCAATGAGGGTGAACATAATCTGCATGATAGAATAAAGCACCACGGCTTGGATCATTTATCTTATCATGATTGGTATAAACATATACAGCTAATTCACGAATATTATTATACAACGAATAATTGAAATGTGTCAAGGATTTAACATCAAATTTGCCTTGACATATCCAAGAAAATTGGCAAATGGATCGTATTTTCTGTTTAACCACACCACAAATGGTATTGGGAAATATTTCACTTTTAACACGGTTCATGGTGACCATGCCAACGGCAATTTGTCCAGGTTGTGGTTCATAGGCCGATTCAAAGTAAATATTTTGTGCTAAACACTCTACTTGTTGCTTAGCTTTAGGTGATAAATCGTTATAACTAATTTTAACTGGCATTGGATCAATTTGTGTTGTCATTACATTACTGAATACTAAAACTATTAATACTAATATAGATGTTGCAATAATCATTGTTGTTGTGCTGAGTGTTTGTGTTCTCTGCATAGTATCTCCTTTTAGTTAAGGCTATGAAAAACCTTTGACTATACGGTTGTGCTAGTTTTTTTATGTGTTGTTTTAGTTTCAATATTAGAAACAAAGCCATTAAGTTCTTGTGCTTTGGTTATAATATCTTTCTCTGATGGGTATGTTGGATAACCTGGATGGTCTGGTATTGATCCGCCATTAAGTTTTGCTACTTCAACTTTGACTGACCAATCATTACTGATTTGTTCTCGCTTGCCGTGATATTCTTCCGCAAGCATATCTTTTGCCATTTTTAATAATTCAAGGCGAATTTCAAAAGGTGTCATATTTGACATAATTATTTCTCCTGTGTGTTTGTGTTTGTGCTAGTAACCATTATGTGTGTTTGATTACTAGGTTTATTTAGTATATTTTTGTCTTTGGGCCTGCCACTAAACCAAATTACTTCAGCTATTGTTATCTGATATTTCATTATAATCCTACAAACATGGTATATGCACATATGACTATTATAATAAGGCCTATCCATTTAAATATTATACCTATAAATCTGTAAAAGAAAAACAATATAAAACCAATGCACATTAAAAATGCAACATCAGACATACTGTCATAATTAATTAAACTGTTTACCTTTTCAGATTGTTTTACAATCGATTCAGCAATTTCTTTTACATTTTCTAATACTAAAGGCATAATATAATCCTATCATAGTCAATTAATAATGTCAAGCAAATTCTTCATTAATGCCTGACCAATAATAATCAATATATTCATTCAATGGTTTCAGGTAATCATGCTTTTGCTTAATTACAATTTGAGAGTCACCCTCAACTAAACCAAATACTAATACAATTTGATTAATTTCTTTACTGG
>Ga0194133_10001750_pt1 | contig 36348 bp, 37 predicted proteins | sample TA2KigOf40mmetaG_FD_155448 | JGI IMG/M metagenome (GOLD analysis project Ga0194133, IMG submission 155448) | Freshwater microbial communities from Lake Tanganyika, Tanzania - TA2015055 Kigoma Offshore 40m | ecosystem: Environmental > Aquatic > Freshwater > Lake | place: Tanzania: Lake...
CTGGAAAGTTGGCAAATAATTCTTTCAAGGTTACACACGTTATCATACCTAAACAGTCTGGTAAGCATTTTAATTTAGTATAATAGTGATTCATTCGTTTATTTTTTGAGACAGATACTTTAATCAAAGTCACTTTCTCTTTCTAAAAATGAGATTTATCGTTAGAATTCAATTTGATTCAAAGCTTTCATTCAGAATAAATTATCAGACAATTTAAAATACTGTAGACGTTAAGAAGAAAAAAAATTATAATGAAATTATTTGATTTAGGTACATCTGACTCGTGCATAACTGAATGCGAAGAGGACATTTTTGAATATCAAGACACCCACGATTTAATAACTTTAGGATGGGTAAGAGTTATCTGTTGAAAATTGAACACTTTGATTATTTAAAAAAAATGAATCTATTTTAGATTCACACTCATCCGACTCAGTCAGCTTTTCTTTCTTCCGTCGATCTTCACACCCATCGGTCTTACCAATCTATGCTTTCAGAAGCTCTTGCAATCGTTGTTGCACCAAAATTTAACGAAGTCGCTTTTTTAGTTCTCACTCCAGATTATGGACTCGATTTCATTGGTAACTGTACTGAAACTGGCTTTCATCCCCATCCTAAAGACCCACCTCTTTTTGAGGAGGCTTCACATGTCCAAATAGACGACTTTTCTGACGTGATTTTTGCAGACTTGAGGAAGTGATTTTAACAGGCACTTGATATTTAATCTATTTCGAATGGACCCAAACCTGAGCCTCAAAACACCAGAGAAAACACAAAACAAAATTCCCAATGGAAAATAGCTTACCTTACTTTTAACAATTTTGAATGGTTGGTAATAAATTAGTAAGAACTCTTCCAGCAGAGCATTATGACTAGTATTTACACTTAATTCTAGAGAGTTTTGAATATTGCTTAAATAAATTATTGGTTGATCAAAATATGTCTTTATTGCAAAACAAAAATAAAGTTATTTTTAATTGTTCCAGGAATTCATTCTTGGGAAAAGAACTGAAAATGGTTATTCTCCCTCCTCAAAGAATACATCCTTGCACCAAATCAAATTTTCAACCAATTTTTCCAAAGATCTGAATATCTTAAATTTCCTTTAACATATAACATTATACGGTTAAAATGCAAATGCTTTAAACTGGGTTTCAAAAAAATACTTTTCCCTTGAATCAGACTGCAACACCAACTTTTTGAATGATTTCAGCCAACTTTTCCAAGTTAGTAGTAAGAACACGTTGATTTGCATTCGGGTCACTTCTATGCAATAATCTCAGAATAGATTCGTATTCTGTTTTGGAGAACATCGGGCCTTTCTCAACAATTCCACTAAGGATGTCTGCAGGTTTCTAAACGCCCAACACAAAAGATGCATTAAAAAAATATCATGAGCAAATTGCCTTAATACCTGATTGCACAGCTCATAAAACTGCTTGGCATTGTCAAGAGCCATTTCACGACTCCCAGTGATTGTCGAAGTCAAAGTTTGTTGTAAAGCAAAAAGGTTTCGACACATTTTCTTTACTCCATTTCCATTGATTTTTCTGCCACATTGCATAAAAAGATTAATGAATTAATATGAACGGTGAAGTGATAATGTGAAACCTGATGTTGTTGGAAGACTCAATCAGTATCACAGCTGACAAATGGGAAACGCCCTCAAAAATGTAACGATTTTTGAAAGGGTGTAAGTAAGTTTTCAGTGCATCATCGATCTAAAATCAAATCAAGATTTTCTGTAAAAGGCAATTCACCACTGGTTCAAATAACATGCCTTTAATAAATCTTTGGTAAGTTTTAAGACCTCAGGGTTGGGATCAGTTGAATCTTGACCTCCTTGAAACATGGCTCCAGCTAAATAAATTATTTTCAGACCTTTCAAATTAATAACTTGAAATGAATTTTTTATTTATACCTGGGCCTTTTGAAATTGGAAACAGGAAGTGAAAGCAGTGAATACGGACCTCCAGATGAATGGCAAGCAGACAAGCATCTGCCAATTCTCCAAACTCTGTGGCTAAAGATGCTAGAGTCTAGGATAAAATCTTTTTTTTGCACCTTCTTGAGGAAAATAATTTCAATTCATCACTTACCTGGACAGAGTTGTCAGAAAGTTTTGGTAATTCCCCCACTGTTGAAGCATTTGATATCTTGAACTCTTCAGCTAATGCCAAAATGTTTTTCGAAAACCAAGCCTATGTTGAAAAAATACCGAAACGTGTTAAGCTCGATCGTCTATAAAATATAAGAAATTAAAGAACTTCTTACTAAGCTTTCCTGTAGAAGTGCAAGGGATTTCAAATGGTCAGCATCTAACAATTGCTTCAGCTCATTTTCTCCTGCTTTTTGTATCAAGATTAATATTTCGTCATTGTTTCGTTGATCGACATCTTGCAAGTTTTCAGTGGATGAATCCATCGAATGCGCAGCAACCCAATTCGGAAGGATTCTAAAATGAGTTTGCAAGGTTTTCTTATCGTGAATAATCTTTTGCCCATTGAAATTTTAAAAAAGTACTTGGATGGATCTTAAATATTCAACATCGTGCATCTAAGAAATTTTCTAAATAATCTTTGAAGTCTAAAAAATACTTGATTGATCTTAGAAATTCATCATCGTGCATCCACTGAGGTAACACTTTACTTTTATCTTCAGACTCAGTTGGCACTAGGACGTTGTAGCTGTTGAGGCAAATTTCCTAAGAGTAAAACATTTTTCTTTTCAATTTCAAAACGTTTTAAGTCTTGGCATTTATAAGACAATTGGTTTGATCAATGCTTATTTCATATAGTGACAATTTGCTAACCCACTAACCTTGTATCTCATGACAACAGTGCAGATATTTGTTAGGAAATGTTCGCAGTACAGAGGTAAGGTTCTCATGTATCGATGAAGCGTATCGACTGATTTTTTTATTCCAATTGTGCTCTGAATAGATAATAAACAACAATAAAATTATTTAGGAAAATATTTAAAATTGATAAATGGGTAGTAACCTGCAAAAGAGGTCGTTGCACTTGATGCTCCCTCAAAATATCAATGTCAGTAATAACTGTCAAAGAGTCCAGTGAAAATGTTGCAGCATTTAAGGCATGACCTGGATAGTCAAAAGGAACAACATAGTCACACTTTTTGTCAATATAGATTTTTTAATCACTTACCATTATCTACACTTATCTGGGCAAGGAAAACATCCTTGATGTAATACTTCAGAAAGTCGTACAAGGCACAATGATTTCTGGTAATTAAAATGAAAAATGAGTAAGCTTTGAGAAAAGTGATGACTTTTGAAGTCTCACCCAACATCACATTTCAGAGCCTTTTCAATTACAAAAATTAGCTCCATCAGGGACGAGTATATAGGAGTGATATTGTGTGGGTCAGGTGAGCACACAAGGGCTTTGGTCGGTTTCTTGAAGTTGGGATCCTGAACATCCTAAAACAACAACAATTTGCTACGTTTGTTCAAACTAGATTTAAGTAAAATATGATTTTATACCTCAATATTTTGCTCTTTCAAGTATTCATTCATGCTAAGTGCAGTTGAAGAATAGTCAAAACGAAACAGGCTATCTCGTTTGGGCCTAGTGAAACAACATTAACAGGAAAAATTACGAATAATTTTCTGATTTCTACGGTTCATCAAGTTTTTTTTTAAAAGGTAACAATTTTTTTGAATAAATTAAGATTAAAGAGGGTAAGAAATTTGACTTTTTATAAAAATTACCGCTGAGTTTTTCTTCTTACAAAGTAGGAGTTTATATCCGCAGCAGGCTCAGAATATTGAGACGATGTAGATTGCTAAACGGCACAAGGTGGTAAAAAGAAGAATCCTTGGACCAACCAGCTATTTCAATTTTATAGTTACCTGATGAATGCTATTTTTATTCTTGAAATCAAGGTAGTCCTTGAGTAATTGTCGGATGACGTCCTGTACACGTGTCCACACGTCATTCAGATCGATTCGAGAGAACGAGCACTAGGATCAAATTTAAAAGGGTCGACGAAGTTCATGCTCACATCGAAATCAGCACTTACTTGATGTCTATCTGCAGCTTTTGGTACAGCCAACGACAATAGACGGAAAGAGTCGACAACCTAAATGAATGGAATTGTATGTTTATTGAAGCTTCATTGGGAAATATTTCACTAGATTAATTACCATGTAAAATTGTTCCACAATTGCAGAGAAAAGTTCTGAAATATTCAACAATAATAAAAACTATAATCTGTATCATTTTGCTTGATATCCTCCATATAATGCAAAAATAAGTTAATAATAGTAACAGTATAGACTCATAAAATGTTAACGTGTGGTCAACACCTTTATAAGTGTCCCTCCATAGAAGCCCATGGTCACTGCATATTACTAATCCCTGACTGAGGGTGCCTTGTTGATATATTTCATACAATCCGGGGTTGAAAAATTGCTGGCATAGGCCAGGAATTGAACCGGCAACCTTAGATAATTGTTCTCAGTCAGGGCATTATCACCTCTCACTCTCAGCCACAGCTTATCTTATTCTCAAATGAATAATTTTTACACTCAATTTCATGAACCATTCGTTGTGAAAAAATTATTACCAGGCAAAAGTTTCGCATCTCCTTGTGGAAAGGGTCCTGCATCAATAAGAGTCTGGGTTGTTCGAGTAACAATATTTTCTAACTCTGTCTCAAGTTCGTTTTTCAGAAACTCTCCAGCATCACTCTGCTTGTTGAGCATTGTCAAGCACTCAATGTCTATTATTATCTGAAATATTTAGAAACTTTATGACTGCAGACGCAAATGGAAATTGATTTCTATTTTCTTACTTTAAATGGTGGTCCTCCGTCTAGGTCAGCTAATTTTGGATTGTCCAATGCCCGTTGAAATTCTTCCTCTTGCAAGAGAGTCAACATTCTGAGAAAAATGAAGATATGCTTTTTTATTAAATAAAAGTGTCGCTTATCTTGGCAATTTAATCACCTTATTTGTGACATTTGATTTGAATTAGCAGCAGCTGTTTCGAGCAGAGCACGTCTAGATCTTGGTGCTATTTCTGTGGGTCTCCTGTTAACACCTCGTTCATCCCGATGTGGAGTTGAAGCTGAACGTGTCTCTTTTCGACCAGACCCCGTCCTGAGCATAAAATTTAAATTTTGTCTTGACAGAAATAAAAAATCACACTTCTCAAAACAATTATTTTGAATTTTTTGGTGACATTTCTCTTTGACACTTAAGTGCCAACAAAACAAACCCTTCATTCTCTCATGATTGGTCTAAAAAAAAATTCCCAAATGTTAACCTCTGTCCGGGTTTTCCACTGGACCCACGATAAGAGGAGGATCTTCGAAATGGATTATCTTTGAAAGAGTTGTCATATCGTTTTGACTCCAAAAGTTCCCAAGTAGACTCTATGTAGAGCTGCTTTGTCAAGTCCTCAAGCAGTGTGCGATACAATCCCTATAAAAAGAGAGAATTGCCATCTTAATTTTGCTATCAAAAAATAAAATAAAATTGAGAAATGATTCACACAATTAGACAAGTACCAACCTCTTTTTTTGCCTCCAATACTTCACGAACCTCCACCAAACCGTCCACATTCTGAAGCTCTCCGTTCAGGCTACTCAAAGCAAAAACAATTGCTTTTGTTGCCTCAAGGTAATTCTTTTGTGAAAGCAACCGACTGATCTTCTCCGGGCTATCTTTCAGCTCCTCTCTTAAAATTTTTTACGCCAATAGATGAGTGAATAAGAGTTAAAAATAATCGAAAGAATTACATTTTTGATAAAAGAAAAAGAATTTGTCGGTGCTCCACGCCATCAAGCCATAACTTCTTGAGCTCATCCCGTTTGTAATGTAGCAAGGACTTGCAAGACTAAAACACAACTCGTTTAAACAAGTGCCCTCTTTAATTCTGCACTAATAAAACCCATTTACCTGAAGTCCTTCCCTTACAGATTTAACTTTTGTCTTTGCAGCCACAAGCCTACTGGATACACGTGCATAGGTTTGCATCACTTTTGTCAGGTCCCTCTGATGTTTGTACACCATCTTTTGATACAAAAAAAAAATTAGGATGTCTTAGAGGATCACTTTCAAAATGAAACTTGCCTGCTCAACTTTGAAATCCACCTCTTTGAATTTTCCTTGTAGCTTTGCTTTTTCAGAATCTCGTTCTTCTCCAGTGTCAGTTTTATTCAAGGTGCTGATCATGCTCACAAGAATGGATCCAAGCTAAAAAATTTCGAATTTATCATAATAAAAGTTTTGAGGGCTATTAACCTTATAAGATAACAAAAGAAATTAAGGAAAAGATAAATATGACTTTGATGTCAAAATAAAAGTAAATTAATGAATAAATAAAACAATAATTAAGTTTCTTACATCGTCCTTCTCTCCAAACGAAATCGGCATTATTGGGCCAGTTGGAAATAATAAAATGTAGAGTAGAAATCATATATTTTATAGAAGCAGACAGTAGTATGAAACTTTGAAGTTTCACAATTTAGATTTAACCATTTGTTTGTTTGTTTGTATATATCACGATCCCTTTCTTGAAATATAAACGAAACATGCCAGCGATGCACAAGCCGTAAAATTTAGGTATTTGCCAGCTGCGAGTATTGTCAACAATTTAACCTCTGAAGTGTTTTAATATATACAGTTTCTTTTTTTTCTACATCAAGCAAGTTGTCAGATTGACAGGGCATCCAGGTATATTTCTTCTCTCCACATTTAAGTTTGAAGTGTTGAATTCTCTTGCTGATCTTCAGGTACTCTCATGAGAGACTGAGTGCAATTGGCAGGCTTGGGTATAACGTTTCCCTTGCAGTTGAAAAAATGACCTTAATAATCCATTCCTTAAGAGGTCATACCGGACAACCTAGCATTGCAAGTACTTTTCTAGCTAGGTTTGATATGCCAATTCTCCTATGATTAAGCTAAGAAGTAAGAAACTGATAGATATCAACATAGACCTCCTGATTTTTATTTTGTGTAGGGTATGGTAATTACCACCACCAAGCAATATTTTTTGAAACACCCATATATAAAGCCCCACAAATAATACAACTTTTGAGATGGATTTGAGTTTTAATTAAACAGCCATTACCATTGAGATGGCAGGATGGGGCTCATACCCAATAATTTCAATATCTTCATACTTAAAATCTTCAATTGACTCTACTTTTCGTCTGAATTGGATTCTAGGAAAATCTCTTGGCTCACGCTTAAGTTGCTCTTTCAAGGATTCTATGTGGTTGACGTAAACGTGCGCATCTCCCAATGTATGGATGAACTCGCCCGGTTTAAGACCTTAAAAAATTACTTTTTGGTTGAATTCCATTGATTTTTTTCAGAATTACTGTTTTCATCCTAACCCGTCACGTGAGCAATCATGTGAGTGAGAAGAGCATAGCTGGCAATATTAAAAGGCACACCCAGGCCCATGTCGCAGGATCGTTGGTAGAGTTGGCAAGACAGTTCTCCGTTGGCAACGTAGAATTGGACAAGGCAATGGCAAGGTGGTAAGGCCATTTTACTCAAGTCCTTGACATTCCATGCACACATGATAATTCCTCTATCATCGGGATTATTTTTGAGCAATTTTATCACATTTGCTAACTGGGAAGAAAGTGTGAAAATGGATATTTCTGCTGATTGATAAATTTTAACAGTAACCTGATCGACACCCTGGTCCGAATAATCAGAGTGCATGTCCATGTACTCAGCCCCAAAATGTCTCCATTGAAAACCATAGACCGGACCAAGATCCCCCTCTTCTCGTTCTGTGAACCCCAACGAATCCAAATACTCCCTCGAAGAATTTCCATCCCATATTCGAACATTTTTTTCCTGAAATTTATGACGAGTCAGAATAAAGATAATTTCGAATTTTTAATTGAATACGTTACTTGTAATTCTTTTGCATTAGTTGATCCCCTTATGAACCAGAGCAGCTCCTCTGCAATCCCACGCAGAAAAGTCTTTTTCGTGGTAAGAAGCGGGAAGGCTCCATCTTTGAGGCTAAAGCGCATCTGGCAAAAAATATGGATTCTTTAGCTAATTGGAGAAGAGGCCTTCTTTTTTTTACCTGTGCACCAAAAATCGACACAGTTCCAGTCCCCGTTCTGTCATTTTTTTTGTTGCCCTCTTCCATGATTCTAGAGATGAGATCAAGATACTGATACTCGTCATGCCGTTTGGTAAATGCCATCTTTCCAAACTGAAAGAACATAAAAAGAAATAATATATACCTTTTTGGCTATCAATATTACAACAAATAAGGAGAGCAAAAAGACTTGATCCTACTTGCTGAGAGAATTTTTCTGAACAAAATATCAGGAGTCTTAATTCCTGAAAGTGTCATGTGAGACAAGACATGAAATACTTGAGTGGGGTATACCAAACTTGTTTTTTTTTACTTGAATGTAAACGAATCAACTATTCATTCTTTACTCGACTCTAATGTTTAATATGTCCCAAATGCATTCAAATTGAGACTGATGCAACTTGATACTTACTTTTAAAAGGAGATTTGGATGCTTGCTTTTCAGATAAGCATTACTAACTATCATTTTTTTAATTATATACATTAGGAAATAAACTGAAAGACTTTCTATGCACAAAATAAAGTGGCTCTGTACGAGCAGAACATCGAACTTTCAAGTTGGTAATTGTTGAAGAATGTGAGGAATGAGTTCTTGGAAACTTACCTTAGTTATTATTTTCTATTTTGACAACCTGACACTGTAAACACTATTAATTGAGAAAAACCCATAGCCAATAAACCAAAAAGTTGATTTGAAAATCGCGTGAAATATATCCGTCTGTATCTGTGGAAGAGTTCACAGACATCTAAAGTGATAAAGCTAATTTATGAAGGCTGAGAGGCCAGCCACCTCTTCACCCTCAACCTCTAACTAGAGCTCGGATAGAGCCAGCTCAGCAGAAAGGTTGTCAACGGGCGCAGTTGGCCCGATGGAAGAGGAGAGGCTGCCACACTTAAAGCAACCGTAAGTCTGGGATCTTCACAAAATCCTGAAGCTCGTCGAACCTTTTGCGGACATGATGGAGAACACTGAGGCGCCGCCCAAACCATTAACTTTGAGGGCTCGCTATGGAGACAGGGTGACACTGCTCGACAGTACAACCATCTTCAGAGGTACTTCACCCTCCCCTCCCCCGGGCAATCAGTACGGAACGAACCTTTCTCGGGTCTGAGATAAGTGCGGGGTTGAGTACTGTGGCTATTGGTGAAAACACACGGGCTCAGGAGAGCTTAGGGCCGCGCCTGCTGCCACACCAACTGTCACCTGAAGACCAGTTGTTTCTTTACGGTTGGTGGGCACTCCAAGAAGACGGTACCCTGACGGTGGCCCCATCCCACCCCCCCAATTGGGCTAAGGCACCTCAGCGTGCCCGGCAGACAGCTACGAGTACCTGAAACGGGGCGTCTGGGTCCCCGAAAGGCCGCCCGGGTCAAGTCCTGTTGAGGGGACGACTGGTGGCTCACACCTCTCGTCAACACTCCGACGCTCATCTGCCTGCCTCCCCCACCCCAGTGTGAAAGCACACTTACACAGTCGGAGAAGGCTCTGCACAAAAGGCCACTATCTCTGAAAGCGGGGCACCCCGGCTGTATACCCCTACACTCCCTCCACTGGCACGTATCCGGGTAACGGACAGCTATACCTCGTGGTAAAAAAAAAGGCTGAGAGGCGTTTTTGCACAGTTTTCAGTCAGTTTTTTTTGCCACCCAAACGGCCTAAAAATGGCCGTGTAACTCAGCCTTTAGTGGGTAAATCAGAGATGTCTCTGGGAGTAGCCATGGTGATAAGACGTCCCAAAATGGCATTTTTTATTGCAAATAAGTGTTCCCAATTTGAAACACTTTTTTGAGCCAAAGAGATTTTTGCCAACAGCAAGATTAAATAGAATAATATAACCAATTTTACTGCATAAAATTTGAACAATTCAATTTCTAATGATAAAATTCAATAACAAGATTGAATCTAAACTTATTTAGGGGTTGCTGTTGCCCAGTGGTTACGGTATAAGCCTGGGGATTGAAGAGCCAGGGGTTCAAACCCCATCACCTCTCAGCAACCGTTTATCTAGGGATGCCACTACAACAAAATTCCTCATCCACATAGTGTGCCTTCCATCTAAAAATTTTTTGAAAAAAAGGTAATTTCATCTGTCCTCATGTAATTCATGTCACCAATTAACTAAAAGCTGATTAAAATTTTTCTTATCTGTCCAGGGTGAAAAATTGCTGCCATGGTGTACGTTGGGGTGTGGGTTTGAGCCCTTGAAATTCAGAATTTTGATTTCTTAGCATGTCTCTTAAGTCACCCAGTTATGACAACCCTTTCAAGAGCCTAAAACTCTTTTTAACCTTCTTTCACCGAAACTGTTTGATTAAAATATTCAATTAAAGGCAATAAGTTTGAAAATAAAAAAAATGTTAAAATACTTCACTCAAAAAAATCATTTGACAAAAGTTAAGTAACGTACTAAATAAAATACTCTAATAGCTCTAACATCAAAAAAATTATCACAGAGACACGTTGAAACCTAGCCATTCCTTCTTGAAATACAAAATAAAAAAGCTAGTCTTCTTGATTTCCTTTTGGTGGTCTTACATCATTATTTCTTATGATGCATTGTACCAGCCAGTCTATACCTTCGGTAACACCATCTCCAGTCAGACCTTTTAAAAAACAATATACTTTTACTGAAAATCCTTGTACAGATGTGTGAAAACTTAGTGTACCTGATGTAGGCAAAACCATGAACTCTCTTTTCCCTATAGACTCTGTGCTGTCTTGGAAAATGGGCTTTACTTCACGTACACCCATGCAATCTCAAGAGAATAACATGTCAGAAACATTAGTTAACTTTATAGATTTAAAGTCTCATTACCAGGAAGATCTTGCTTGTTAGCCAAGAGAAGTAAAGGAACACCTTTGAGATTTTCGTTGGCAATCATCTGATCGAAAGAGGTTTTTGACTCCTCTATTCGTTCTCTATCGTTAGAGTCCACTGTAAATATAACACCGTGGCATTCTGCATAATATTTGTCCCATAAAGCCTGAAGCTCCTCTTGTCCACCAAGGTCCCAAAAATTCAGTCTAAAAAAATCAAAATTTTTTAATTCTCAACTGAACTTGGAAATGTAATATTGAGCCAAAAATTTTACCTGACACCTCCAGTATCAATTTTTCCAATATTCAAACCAACAGTGGCTGTAATTTTTAAAGGATTAACTTTTTTGTAATCCGAGGTAAACTGAGCTTTAGCTGCCTCAAGAAAGGTGGTTTTTCCAGCGTTATCAAGGCCCAAAATTAAGACAAAATAATCATCCTTCTGGGTATAACTTTTCCACAAGCCTGACAGCAAGGTGTACATGTTTATTGACTAGAAAGTACCAACTTTCTCTCTCCTATTTACACGAATCAAATTCAAGCTTCTTGCTAGTTGCACAAAATTAAGATTTTACACAAATTTTAACTTAAAATCTGCGTAGGCAAAATAAATTGTATACTGCTATGGTTGCGTTCTGTTGATATATATAGCTGTGAAGTTTAAGAAATTCTGAGCAGAGAAATTATTGGCAAATCTTGAAAAGGCATTCAAAGTGAAAAACATTTTCAGAAAGTTAAAAGCAAAAATTTTTCAGTTAATTTTGATAAAAAAAATACTGATTTTGTACGTACGCTTTGGTTTCAAGTGAATATTGTTCGAAAAAAGCTTTTGCAGTTGTTGAATTATTTGACTTGGCTCAGATCCGATCCTTCAATCAAATTAACCGCCGACAGAAATATTCAAAGAAAAATAACAAGTTGACAAGATTTGATTTGATTTTGATATTTGACAAGATCAGGCATTGAACCCTACCTAAAAAGTCATTCTCGTGAAAAACTGAGATGGATGACGAGGAATACGAGATAAAGAAGCCATCGGAGTTTGCTGTAAGAAAAAATGTTTACTTTGAATATTTGTCGCCAATATTTCCACTCATTTTTCTTATACTTAGAAACTCAATGAGTATGGATGTTACGAGGAGCCCGATGGAGGAGTTTTTATCGACGATATATATATTGGTCCACCACCACCTCCTGCCCTCACCTTCGAGAACGATAGACCAAGATTGATTATCACACACATCGAATGTTACAACTTCAAATCTTACGCTGGGAAGCAAGTAAATTAAATGCCCCCTGCCTGTTTAAAACTTTGTGAATTTTCTTATGAACTCATTTTAAAGGTGTTGGGTCCATTCCACAAAAGTTTTACCTCCATTGTTGGTCCGAATGGCAGCGGCAAGAGCAATGTTATAGATTCGATGCTTTTCGTTTTTGGATACAGAGCTCAAAAAATTCGTTCAAAGAAGATTAGTGTTTTAATTCATAGCTCACCGATGTACACAGACCTTCAATCGTGTACAGTGAAGGTCTTTTTTCAAGAAATTATTGATCAGGGTGATAATTCCCAAAACTCTGAGGGTTACGAAGTTGTGCCAAACTCTCAGATTGTGGTGTCCAGGACTGCAATGAAAGACAGCAGCTCATATTACGAGGTCAACGGAAAGAGAAAAAAGTTTGGCGACGTTGCATCATTGCTTAGGGAAAAAGGCATTGATCTTGATCACAACAGATTTCTTATTCTTCAGGTATTGAGGTTTAATTTTTTTCCTCGCGTGAGAAAATGAACCATGAAGTAATGAAAAATATTCGTGGAAACTCTGATCTAAACAACTACATTTTTCTATATCTTTAAGGGAGAAGTAGAGCAGATTGCACTGATGAAACCCAAAGCTCAGTCTGACAATGAAGCTGGTATGCTGGAGTTTTTAGAAAGCATTATCGGATCCCATCGTTTCAAAGAGGCTATCGAAAAGCTGAAAGAGGTCCACAATCAACTTGATGAAACTCGCAATGAAAAGCTCAACCGTGTCAAGTTGGTAGAGAAAGAAAAGGAAGCTCTGGAAAAGCCCAAGTAAAAGAGATTAAATTTTTTCTTCTGCATTCCCTAAATTTTGGAACTTTTTTTTAAGTGACCGAAATGCAAAAAGCTGATTTTGTTTAAAACTTTTAGGGAGGAGGCTTTGCACCTAGTTCGACAGCTAAATTCAATCACAAAGTTAAAAAATCAGTTATTTCAGCTACGAGTTTATCTGAGTGATAAAGTAGCTTTAGAAACACAGGCCAAGAAGGAAGAGTTCGAAAAATCATGCTCGGAGCTAATGGAAAAGCTGAAAGTTATTTCAGATGAAAAAGCTTCGAGTGAAACCACAATAAAAGAAATTTCGGAAAAACTAGAAAAGGTTTACAATCTGCCTTTTAAAAGTCTCTTTTCCTAACTTGGCTTTCAAAACATTGTTGTTTCAGATGACAAAAGAATTTGAAGCTGACAAGGACCTTTTGAAGAGTTATAGCCTCCGACACGACAAAATAAGTGACGAATTGAAGATTTTAAATGCCAAAAGGAAAAAAGCAAAACAGGTATATTTACTGCTTACTTTTTTGATTTATGATAGGAAGTATTTCAACTTTCGTTTTACTCTTACTTTTGTTATAGAATAAAGAACAAGAGGAGACGCGTTTTGAAAAGCTCGAGAAAGTACCTGAGGATAATCGTCTCAAAATTGAAGAGTTAACAGAGCACAGAACAAAGTTAGAGGCTCAGCATGAAGATGAAAAGAAAAAGAAAGATAAAGCACTTGAGGAATTACAAGCTGAAACTCAAGAGTTTCAAGACAAAAAAGAGCAATTGGAAACCCAATTGATGGCTTTACAAAAGAATGAAAATGAAAAGCAGGCTCTTTACGATGTGGCAAAATCTGAACTTGACCTTCTAAAATCTACTGAGCAAAAAGAGCAGGTATTAAGTAGTGAAAATTGTCCCATTTAGTGGTGTCTTGATTTCAAAATAAATATTTTAGGTAAAACTTGAGCAATTACAACAAAAGTACAACTCTGCAGTCAATGAGCTAAGCGAAAAAGAGCCCAAATTGGCAGAGCACTCTGAAAAAATCCCTGTTCTTCGTTCACAAACTGAAAAATCAAAATCTGAACTTTCCAAACTCATCCCAGAATATGAAACCTTGAGCAAAAAAGTTCAAGACATGAGAATCAAAGTTGATGAGACTCGCAGCAAGCAGTCTGCAGAGAAGCATGGAAATAGAGTTTTAGTATGTTAATTTTTCCTCAATTAATTTTTTAAAAATTAAACTGTGAGCTGATTATCCTGTAAAATTTAGGAAGCTCTAATGCGCCAAAAGGCGATTGGCAATTTGCCTGGAATTATTGGCAGACTTGGAAACTTGGGTGGGATCAACAAAAAGTACGATGTGGCAATTTCAACAGCTGCTGGTGGGTCAATTTGATGTCTTGAGTATTTCTTGACGACCTTGCATTTATCAAGCGGTTTGAAATCTCAATTTGCAATCTAATTTAGGCAGTGGACTGGACCGTATTTTGGTGGACACCATTGAAACTGCAACTGCATGCGTCAAATATCTTAAAGACAATGATATTGGAAGAGCAGATTTGTTGGCCTTGGAATCTACTGTCAAGTTTGCTAGTAACGTTAACTGCAACTTTAAGGTACAAAAAAAGATAACTTTTGCAGTATTTCATGTTTATTAACTACCCTGGGTTGAAGAATTGCCCTATTGCTTCGGAGTTTTTCTACTCTCGGCTGGGGTATATCCAGGGAATCAGACACAGAAATAGTTTGTCCTCATTCCCAGGGGATTTTTCCCTTACTTGGCCGACATTTTATCAAAAAAAACCTGAACCCTCAGTATTAAATAAAGTTAAGCGCTATGTTTGGCCATGATTAAATTTGTCTAAAGTTCTAAAAAATTATCATATCGATAAAGATGAATGATAGCCAAAAGCATAATCATTTTTGTTTGCAGGCTTGAAGGGTACATGTGAGACAATGCTTTCACATATATTTTACTTTTGGTAATCTAATTTTTTATTGTATTCAAAGGCCCCTGGAAATGCACCTCGCTTGATTGACCTTGTCGAAGTGAACGATCCGAAACTCAAAACTGCGTTTTATCAGTACTTGAGAGATACTCTGGTAGCTGATAACTTAAAGCAGGTAAAGTATTGTTACTCATAATATTAGTTTTATTTGGTTTCAATATTTTGAAACCATTTCAAAATATTCATTCGTTTTCACTTCGAGGCCTCATCTTATAAATACTTATTGAAAAATTGTTTCAATCCTCTCCCCCTTTTTATCATTTTATCCACCTTCATACATGTATAACACATGTCAATTACTATTTCAGGCAAATGAAATAGCCTATGGTGCAAGGCGGTTTCGAGTGGTTACACTGGAAGGTGAAACTATAGAGATAAGTGGTGCCATGACTGGAGGTGGTGGACCCAAACAAAGAGGAAAAATGGGGACCCAGGTACCAAAGTTTGAAAATGTTAAGCCTGAGTTAGACGACCGTTTTTGGGTCGTTCTCATGGACTGCCCCTCAAACGGCCGTCTTGGATTGAAGAACTTCTTGTTCAATTTTTAATAAAGTACTTTGCTGTAGGTCGTATCACAGGTAAATGAAGCAGAGTTCAAAAAGATGGAGAGCTCGTTGTCTGATGCAGAGCAAAGTTTGCGCACGATTTCAGAGAGAAAAGCAGAGTGAGTCTCTTCCTTGGATTTCAGCTTAAAATATGTTTTAGTTGTTTAAAATGGATGGTGAAGTAAAGTAAATCCTATTTTTAAGAGAGGAGCAGAAGAGTGCAATGTGTTCACGAGAAATCAGCGATCGGTCCAGGTCATTTGAGAAGCTGAAACTTGAAGTTGCGAGGCTCAAAAACGAAACTGCACTTTTGAAAGAGCAGGTATGAAAGTCGTGTGAAGTAATTATTCACATTTTTATATTGACTCTTAAGACCTTTTACTTACTGTAGATTGAAGCTCAAAAAAAGGTTGTGAAAGAGTCCAAACCAGATTTGACAAAGGTAAAAAGTCTAGAGAAAAAAGTAGATGCCCTCCTGAAAAATTTCGAGGAAGCAACTGAAAGTTCAAAAGATATCAGAGATGGGGTTAAAGAAATGAACAAAAAGATCCAACATATTCAGAATTCAAAGGTAATCCCAATATTTTCACACTTAAACGTGTAGTCTCTTGAAACAATTTTATTTAAAGGTCAAAGCCATCAGCAACAAATTAAACGAAGTTTCAACCAAATTGGACAAGGTGAAAGGGGAAATAACTAGGTTACAGGTTGGGATCAGAAATTCTGACCGTGATCTGGCAAAATCCAAAGATAACCTGGAGACGCTCACCTTGGAAATTAAAGGTTTAGAAAAGGAAATGACAGATGCCAATGTTACAAGAGAAAAGATAAAAAATGATGCTCAAGAATTGACCGAAAAGGTAAGGAGACCATAAACATGTTTTGTGATCTTGATTCCTTACAAGCCATAATTGATTGTCTAGTGCGAAAAAAGTGGGAAAGAAATGACAGAAATGAAAAATCGTCTGAAAGGTACAAGGGAGTCACTGAAAAAAATAGAGGACAAGGAAAATAGCTACAAGTCGGAAAAAATTGAATTTGATCAGGTAGAGAATAAATTAAGCTTTCTATCGATCTATTTAGTGTATTTTTATTTTCAATCGTAGCAACTAAGCAACTTTAAGAATGAAATGAGCAAGAGCAAGCTTGCAGCCAAACACTGGCGTCGCGAAAGAGCCAACTTGAAATTTGAAGATGTCCCTGGGATGGCTCCTGAGGAGTTAGAGTTGACTGACCTGGTAAGAAAACAAGTTTCTTCTTCATTAATATTTTTAAACTTTTTCCCATCAGAATACATCAAGTTTCTATTGAGAATGATAAGAGTTTTCAATTTGTAGGATGAGGAAGAACTCCAAAATCTTGACGATGGTGAATTACAGATTGAAATTGATCGTTTAGTAGAAGAGACCAAAGATAAGCAATTGAACATGGTCAGTCGTAGAAAATTTCTAAAAGAGTTGAATTTTTATTACTCTCTACTAAAATGACATATAGGTCGTCATAGAACAATACAGAGAAAAAGAAAACCTCTATATGGACCGGGTTGCAGAGTTCGAGGAAGCGACGACCCTCCGAAATCTTAAGAAAAAGCTTTTGGAGGATATAAAGAAGAAAAGGCAAGATGAGTTCACTGAGGGCTTTATGAAAATAACCTTAAAGCTGAAAGAGATGTATCAGGTATGCTTGAAAGCTGTCACTCAAAGTTTTCAGAATAAATTCAAAGTTGTTTAAATTTAGACAATAACTGATGGTGGAGACGCAGAACTCGAATTTGTTGATACATTAGATCCTTTTGCCGAAGGCATCGTTTTTAGTGTGAGGCCACCGAAGAAGTCTTGGAAAAACATTTCCAATCTTTCTGGTGGAGAAAAAACTCTTTCCTCTCTGGCTTTGGTATTCGCTCTCCACTATTACAAGCCAACACCTTTGTACGTCATGGATGAAATCGACGCTGCACTCGATTTCAAAAACGTTTCGATCGTTTCCCACTACATCAAAGAGAGGACAAAAAATGCACAATTCATCATCATATCTCTGAGGTATTTTCTACAAAAGTCTTAAGTTCTAGAGTTACAAAACTCACAAATATATTTTTCGTATTTCAGAGCCAACATGTTTGAACTTGCAGACCGATTGGTTGGAATTTACAAAACCAATAATGCTACAAAGAGTGTTACCATTAATCCTAACGATATTATTGAAGCCAATTAGATTAGAACTTCCATCTATTTAAATTTTTTGAAACTTTAAATATCTTGATAAAATTTTGACTTTAGATTTCTTGATCCAACTGAAGATTTAATGCACAAAAAAGAACAATACAGCTCTGAAAATTTCCTAAATTAAAACTTAGGTTTCGGACGGTTTTCGTCCAAAGCTGCGAGGCTCGGAAACAAATTTATTTTTTTGGCTTAAAAACATTGAAGATGATATGACACAACGTTTACAACCTTAGGAATGTGTGAAACACAAAACTAGAGAAGATGAGTTAATGAAATAGCTGACAGACAAGTCATTTCCTTCAAGGATTTAATCGACTTTAGTCAATTCAATCGCTACTAGTCTTTGTAGCTTTCTTCTCCGGCCTCAAGGTCAGTTTTTGGGCCATTGACTCCTCGGCTTGAACCTGAAGGCAATGAAGGATGCGGGACCACTTTGAAAATAACTCCATGCCACTAGCCTGTCCGCTGTCAGTTACCTAGATGGAAAATTTTAATAGTCAAAATTTCCAAAAAACCCAGTTTTCGATAAAAGCTGTAATTTCAATAAATATTAAAATTACCAGGTATTGCTTAAGAAGCTCTCGACCAGTCTCCCTGGCCTGGTCGACAGAGGCCTTATCGCTCAAGCTAGAAATTAAATCAAACTTAAAAGAAGAGTTGAAACAATGAAGCTGTTTGATGCAGAATATTATTTGAGAAAAATCCAAATAGTGCACTTTGAGTTACCTGTTGGCGCAAAACCGAGTTGAGAACAAGGCAACAAATGCAAGCATGATTGTGATCCTGATACAATAAAAATATTTTAATTTTAATAAGGGGAGTGATTTACTAAATTGGTACCTTGGATCAGGATGAAGCATTTGCATTTCATTCCGAAGATCTCGATGTTGTACAACCACTTAAAAGTATAAAATAGTTTTAAATTTTTGCTTAGTTTTTGTAACTCAAAAGAAGGAAAAATTGATGTTAAGTGTTTGTTATCTTGTGTCAGTCTTTAAGAGAATTTGACTTCAAAGTCTCTGACCCATATCTTTTGCCAAAGTCTATCTTTCAATTTTTGTTTATCTGATTTCCCACATTGTTTAACGTAACTAAGTCAGAAATTCCATCGGAGAAGATTTGAGGATTTTCGTCTTCAGCCTCTGAAAGTCTTCTTCGATTTTTCTGTCTTTTCATCATGAAGTTTTTCTACCTACAACCTTTTGACAAGAGCTAGAATTTCTCAGAAGCTTGTTTAGATGGTAGTTTGATTCTTTACCTTGGGTCATTGAGTGCTAATAAAAATTCCTGACGTATCTGGAAAATGTTTGTGGCAGTTTTCTCACATAAAAAGTGCAAAAATGCCACATATCTTTGAAAAATTGATACTCTACTAAACTAAACATGATCCGTTTCAAGCTCTTTGTAATCGAAATTAGGCTGAGTCAAAAACTACGTATTCCATACCAACGTCGCTGCATTTCCACCAAGGAGGAATGAATTTTCCGCTACAACAGATTTGAACTAAAGGATCCACATTGTGAAGAAGCAAGACTCTCTAAAAACAAAGACGAATTGGAAACATATTTTTCGGTTAGAGTCTAACATTTTTTTAAAAACCTGATCAGCGTCAAGGAGACAAGTGAACTCTGCAAATCTCTTTGCAAGTTTTACTGCCTTAGACACCAGGTCTGAATAAATGGCCAAGTTCGTATCACCAGTGGCTGATGTCATTTCTATTACGCCAACTGAGTCATTTGAGTTCTCTATGTGTTCACGTAGCTTTAGAGCACCATAGACACCTGTAGTAATAAAAACATTTTAATGTTAGCATTTGTTGTAACGCAACTTTGGAGTATAAAGAAAAATTTTGGTTGAGGTTAAATTTACTAATTATGTCGAAGGAAATTGGTTTTCATGGGTCAGTTCACAAAATCATTGATTGTAAGAACAACTAACGTACTACAAGTGCTTACGTAACCCCTAAGATTGTTTTATTTTTTCAAGATGTTAAGAAAAATCAAGAGGATTGTAGAAAATCTATCCATTCAGTTCATTGCTACTCGTCTGTATATCTTAATTAAGAAAAGGCTGTTGTGAAATACAACAGCAACTAGGACAGAAACAAACTATGGCTATTGTCACAATGAAATTTGATACTGTTAAGTGCTTGAGCTTCATGTTGTTACCTAGATTTTGTCTTTGAATGTGATTCGGACTGGTAACCTCACATGTTTCTGTATTAATTCCATTCGTAGTAGCTGAGGAACTTTGGGCTGCCTGGTGTTTGACTGGGGATGTTGGACGGCCACGTTCGTCACTGACCCAGCCTGGCTTCATTCCTACGCGCAGACAAGCTCTTAGACGGCACGACTGACATCGTTTGCGAGTCGTTTTTGTGATCTGCAAGTTAAAAGACTATCTTTAGAGGTCTCTTTATCTAAATTGTTACAAAATTGTATCAAACTTGGCATTTTTCTGTTCCAAAAATACACTGATAGGTTGCTTTGTTAACGATGGCCCTCCTGAAAAAGGCCCTACACGAAGTGCAAGAGATTGCGCCGTAGTGGCTATGAGCATTGGCTCGATCCTGACATATCAAACACAAAGATGTTGATGACATTGAACCTGAAAAAATTCAGACTTATTTAAAATTTGACGCATTCGACATGCATGTCTGCAAAGATAAGATTTAACTTTTTAAGTGTCTGGAATAAAATCAAACAATCTAACTTATGTGCTTAAATTAGCTAACAAATTTCATGATTATTTGTAAATTGAACCCTGAAATCCCATGCATCCCTTGCTAGTGGTGGTGGGTGGGGTGAAGCGTCAAAGTCAAATAACGTCTCACCCTTTTTTTTTATTTTCACTCGTCAACCTACTTGACGTGGGGTTGATTAGCCTCAGCTCAAGAGGTTTTTGCTCCAACGAGATGGAGGATTTGGGGCTGAAAAGCCACTGGTGTAGGTGCTGATCAACGGTTTGTTGTTCACAGCTTAGGTCTTTGCTGAATTTGTTAACAGCTCAAAAGTCTTTGCTGAATTCGTTATTCACAGCTCAGTAGTCTAGCTGGAGTTACTGCCCACAGCTCAGAGTCTATGCTTGAGTTTTGCTGCTCAAAGCTCAGCTCACAAAAGTAGATTTCATCTACCCTGTGATGGAGTATTTTCCAAAAAGTCTGGTTTTTTGGAAAGGTGAGTCCTCAGCACTTGCTATCCTGAGGGGGAACATCTTCCAAGAAAAATAACCTACAAATTTTTCTCTCAGAGGACCCCAGTACGTGCTGTCCAGTCAAAAGCGGAAGAGGAACTCCAACGTCTCACCCTTTTTATTTTAGGGACACTAAATTTGTTACATAGTCAGAACTGTCAAAGTTAAAGTTCAATAACAGCTTTTTACTTTTAAGGGGAGGAAAATTTTATAGTTCTGACATAAAAAAAAGTGTCACCTGATTAATCCTTTTCCTGTTTTTTTATTGTAGAAACCCTTCCATGATCCTTTCAATAAGTGTCAAGTTGTCAATATTTAATCCTATTTCAACATAAACTATCAAAGTTCATCACTTTTCTTGGTTCTTCTTGAAAACGACTGAATCTAATTCGTTCAACAGAAAAAATTGAGAGAAACTTTTATATTTAGAACAGATAAGCAGAAACACAAAAGTTACATCAAGAAAAAATTCTCTTACATAAGTGTGATTTCATAACACTGACATAACAACAACCTCTCCCTCCCTTCGAGCGGCTCGACAGATCTAGGGATAGATGTATACGAAGGACTTCGACGTAATTCACAGACATCAACAAGTTTTCGAAGTGTGGTGAAATCAATGAAGTGCCGGAATTCGCTGCAAAATAAAGAAACAGCTGCATGAATTTTTTTTATCAAAACAGAAACAGATCACAGAAGATAAATATTGACAATTTGGACGTCGGGCTAGAGGTTTTTCTCCAAAGTTGGGTTGAAAAGAGCAAGTAATTAAAATCTTTATTATCCTTAAAAAGAGAGTGAGCTAGTCTGATTTTTTTCTCTATAACAATCAGTTCAGTGATTACAACGTGTTGCTTGATTGGTCTGTGCAAATAATCAACCTTCCCTTCGAAAACAAGTCATTGGGCTAGAGAGTTATTATCTAATCTACAATTCAAAGCTGAAAATACCCAACAAGTTTTCTGTTTTATCAAAGGATTGATAACCTTATTTCATTAAAACATTCCAGCTAGCTTGGAGCTTTTATCTCATGTGGATTGTTATGAAGTAGAAACAACTTTTTAGCCATGGAGATAGACCATTATCCCATTAATTTTGAGTGAATAAACTGCCAATCTTTTAGATAAAAAATTTGTCGCCCTAAGGAATGAAAAGATTTAAGGATCAATTTTTTATCAAGTTTTTTGTCTCACAATTTTAGAATTTTCTTTTTGTTCTAGATAAAACCATGGCTTTTGCAGTGTCTGAGACTTATCATGAGCCAGGAAGAATTTCGTCATTCTTGCGGGCCTTTGGGAACATTTCCAACCCAAACGAACTTGAAGAAAACGTGACGTTAACACCCCTTCAAGAAGCAGAGCTTTTTAATCGAAGGAGAGAATTAAAGGTATAAAAATATAAGATTTATGGTGTTTTATATTTTTTTGAGAAATAATGAGTGAAAAAGTCTTCTGATCTGTAAAATTCGTCTCTCAATCTCTTATGTGTTCTGATTAGGTGAAAGAAGCGATTGGAGCTGGTGGTGCGGGATCGTCCAAGTCTCGTTTTGGATCAAACATTAAATTTAATTTGCAACCCCTGGTAGAGAAAATACTCGAATCAGATCCCAGATTTGTTCAGCTTACCGACACCGGCGGAGGGGGAAAGGAATTTACCATGGAAAACAAGCTAACTTTTGATCTGGTAATGAATCAGAAAGAAGACTTTATTTGAAAAGTACTTCATTTTATTAAAACTCAATAAAATAGTACAAGCTTCAAAGTCTGAAGCCTGAAAAAGAGCAGAAAAAAGTTTCACCCACAGCTCAGAGTGGTCTTCAGTGGTTTGAGAAGAAACTTCAGGCAAGTTTTCCAGACCATTTCAAAATGTTGCTGTTATTTTACAAAGTAGTACTTTGGGGATTAGGATAGTTATGAGTCGACGTATCCAGGCAATTTGTCCCTCCAAGAATTCTGTCTCAGCATTGTTCAACTTTTATCATCGAGTCGCTCCTCGGATGACTTACAAGTAAAATTTCAAATCTACTTTAATTGCACCTTTCATATAAATAAAGGTCAAATTTAGACAGAACTTTTTGACCTGATTGGATTTGACCGGTTCGAACTTATTCAGTTCGTTCTAAATAAACGTGATGAAATAGTGAAAGCTGGGGCCAAACAAAAAGAACAAGTTACCAGAGAAATAGCTGCATCATGTAAGTAGTTTTTATCAGAAAATATTGATAAATATGTAGGGGTGCCCATTGTTTTCAGTTATTCAGTAGGATTACAATTTGGAAAACTTGGTTTTTTTTATTTCAGGTTTGACAAGGGATAAGCAGCTTGAGAGACCAAACTATGGTTGTCAGGTTTGGTGCTTAGCAATTTCGAATAGTTTTTTTTGAAGTTTTTACTGAAGCAAAGCCATTTTTCCTTTCACAATAGGTGATTGTTCAATCAGAGTCAGAGAAAAACCTACGGCGTATCGCAAGAAAGGAAGAAAAAAGAATAAACAAGCTGAAAAGCAAGTTAGAGGGATCAGATGAGGATGATTCTGATTTTGAAGTTTGTGAAAAATTTTTCCTTTTACTCAAATTAGCATCAAAAATATCACATTGAAGAGTTTAGTTTGATCCCATAGAACTTCGAGCAAAAAGAAATCAGGCTCTCACAGAAGCATCGCTGAAACCAATTTTTGCTCCAGCTATCATTGACCTATCTAATGATAAACCTCAAGACATGAACTTCCCGTACGTCTTTGATTCTTTTGCAAAGGCTAAAATGACGCCTGGTTTCATACAAGGAACGAAAATGAGTCTACCAGTTGGTTTCCAAAGAAAAGACGACCGAAAGTATGAAGAAATCACTATTCCAGCATCAAATTCTTCCATAACTGACATTCCTAAAAAATTAGGTTCGAATGATTTGAAAAATCACCTTTCGAAACACTGTGTTAGACTTTTTTTTCACTTTAGTTTCAATTTGTGATCTTGACATCATTGGCCGAACAGCATTTGAAGGGATAAAAACTCTCAACCGTATTCAGTCTGTTGTCTGCGATGCTGCCTACAGGACAAATCAGAACATGCTTGTTTGTGCCCCAACAGGAGCTGGTAAGTATCATAAAAATAAGTTTTTCGAACCTTTGAACGACAATTTCAAATTGGCGAAAATTGCCAAACTGGTCGTTAAGTTTTAATTGTTTTAGGTAAAACCAACGTTGCAATGCTTTGCATGCTTCAAACAATACGGCAGCACATGGACCAAGATGTCATAAAAAAGGATTCCTTCAAAATAGTTTATGTTGCCCCTATGAAAGCACTTGCAGCAGAGATGACTGCCACATTTGGTAAAAGGTAAATATATATTAAACTGCATCAAGTTCTTGGAAACAAAATCAAAAAATTACGAAAATCACAAACCTAAAAATTTTTACTTTTATATTTAAGACTAGCCCCACTGGGACTTACAGTAAGAGAGCTTACAGGAGATATGCAACTGACAAAAACTGAAATAATGCAGACTCAAATTCTTGTTGTATGTTTTTTAAACTCTTACTCTTTATCCTTAACAGTTTTCAAAGTAGTACATCTTTGGTTACAGACAACACCTGAGAAGTGGGATGTAGTCACAAGGAAGCCTGGAGATGTGTCTTTGGCTATGGTAACTATCGGGTTAAAGTGTTACAGTGTTTGTTTTTAACAATTTTTTGTTACAAATTTAGCTTGTGAGACTGCTGATTATTGACGAAGTTCATCTTTTGCACGGAGATAGAGGACCAGTAGTTGAGGCATTGGTAAGAAAAACGATTTGAATTTAAAAGGCAACGGATGTCGATCATGTTTAAAAAATTTAGGTGGCTAGAACTTTGAGGCTAGTTGAAAGTTCTCAAACGTGCATCCGTGTAGTAGGATTGTCAGCCACTTTACCTAATTATATTGATGTCGCGCACTTTTTGAGTGTAAACCCTTATACAGGTAGCCCGTTTGCTTGCAACTACAATATACTTTACCATGTTAAAATTTTCCTCTTTTCAGGGTTATTCTTTTTTGATAGTCGTTTTCGGCCTGTGCCATTAACAACTACGTTCATAGGAGTGAAGTCGGAGAAGCACCAACAAATCAACGATATGGACGAGATCTGCTTCGACAAAGTATTATTCATTTTAGATTTTTTTTTAAATGTTTATTAATCTTCATTCAAAACCTCTGAAATCTATTACTTTTTCAAGACCCTAGATTTCGTAAGAAAAGGACATCAAGTGATGGTATTCGTCCATGCAAGAAATGCCACCGTTCGCACAGGTCTAAAGCTGAAGGAACTAGCTCAAATCAAAGGATTTGCTGATGCATTTTTACCAGAAAGTTCTTCCCAGGTGTGTAGTCTATTTTAAAAAGTAATAGACTTGAAAATATGTTACACCCTAGACTTTTAGTGAACATTGACTATTTTTTTCCATACAATTGCAGTATGGACTTTCACAAAAAGCAATGGCCAAGTCTCGTAATAAGCAGTTGGTAGATCTGTTTAATGCTGGATTTGGCTGCCATCACGCCGGGATGTTACGATCTGATAGATCCATGGTCGAAAAATTGTTTTCACAAGGTCACATCAAGGTAACAGATACCTTAGTATGCCTGAACATTTGTAAGGTTAGTCTTCAACTGAATTTGTAAGGTTTAAATTCGTTTAGGTTTTGGTTTGCACTGCTACTCTAGCTTGGGGTGTTAACCTACCTGCACACGGTGTTATAATAAAAGGCACTGAAATTTACGATGCAAAGCAAGGTGGTTTTGTCGATGTTGGAATACTGGATGTTCTTCAGATATTTGGAAGAGCTGGACGCCCACAGTTCGACACTTCAGGCAAAAGAATAATATTTTTATACAAAATGGAATTTCTCAATTAAAGATTTTCATCACGCCATTAGGTCATGGTACAATTATCACGGCCCACGACAAGCTTTCACATTATTTGAGTCTTTTGACCAATCAGTTTCCCATCGAATCGAATTTTATTGCGCTGATTGCTGACAATCTGAACGCTGAAATTTCACTCGGTAAGAAAATATTTTCTATGAAAAAGATTTCTTTTTTCTTTTTACTGCTAGTCTTCGCTCTGCGATATCTTTATTTGTCTTTTTATAATATAGGATCTGTTACTACGGTTGATGAAGCAGTTCGTTGGCTGGCTTACACCTACCTATTTGTTAGGATGAGAAGAAACCCAATGGTGTATGGAATTAAGTACCAGGTTTTTAGAAATCTAACAGTCAAAACTCAGTTAAAACTAATTTGATGGTTTCAATTGTTTCAAGGAGGTACGAGATGATCCAATGCTGGAGGGGAAAAGATCTGAAATTATTGTGGAGGCTGCCATGAAATTAGACAAGGCTCAAATGATACGTTATGATCAAAAAAGAGGTAAATAAATGCAAACAAGTTTTTAAAATAATTTTATGATGACAAAGAAAATTACAAGGCTACCTTCATGCGACGGACTTGGGTCGGACTGCATCACATTTTTATATCAAATATGATACTGTCGAAATATTCAACGTTGGATTAAGAGAGCTTATGAACGATGCTGAAATATTGAACATGGTTTCGAGGTAATATCAGGTTTTTCTCTGAATGCAATAAGTATTATAAAGTAATTCTCTCTCCGTAGAGCGTCTGAGTTTGAGCAACTGAAAGTTAGAGAAGACGAATTGCAAGAATTAGACGAGTTGACAAGAGAATACACAGAATTGCCAGTAAAATGTTTGCAATAATTATAAGTTTTTGATGACCTGATTAAAAAGTGGAATTTTAAAGCTCAAGGACATGAATCCTACCAAGTTTTGTCTCGTTTAAGGTCGCAGGTGGTTCTGAAAATGTTCATGGAAAAGTCAATATTCTTCTTCAGTCACATATCTCGAGAGGCCGTGTCAATTCCTTTTCCTTACAATCTGACCTCAACTATGTGATCACTAACGCCACCAGAATCGTAAGGTACTTGAAACATTTATAGTCAATGCAGCCTCTTTGATAAATTTAACTTTGAAGTGGTTATTCAAATAGATTTACATATTTTCGTTTAGAGCTCTTTTTGAAATTGTTCTTCGTAAAAACTGGCCAATTCTAGCTGGTCGAGTTCTCAAAGTTGCAAAAATGATTGAGCGCCAGTTGTGGGATTTTGAGTCACCTTTAAGGCAGCACCCTTTTGTGAAGCACGAGCTACTGAATAAGTTAGAGTCAAGAAACTTTAGCATAGTAACATTAAGGGAAATGGATTCTAAGGAAATAGGACTCCTTCTTCGGCACACAAATGCTGGCCCAGGTGGGTGTTTGAAAATTAAGCACATTAAAAATAATGTATGTGTCATTTTCAGACTAAATAAAATTTGAATTGTACTTTTTTTCCCAACAGATGTAAAGCGTGCAGCGTTCGAAATCCCTTTAATCGAAGTGAGTGTTTCTGTCCAGCCAATCACCCGAACTGTCTTAAGAGTGAGACTTCTTTTGAGGCCGGACTTCAGGTACTCCAATTATTAATACAGAAAGCTGAAAAAAAAGTTCATATCGTCTTATTTCTATTTTGTAGATGGAATGATCGTATACACATGGGATCAGAGCCTTTTTATATTTGGGTTGAAGATCCAGTCAACCATCACATCTATCATCATGAATACTTTTTGGTCACAAAGAAGATGGTCATTCATGTAAGAAAACGTTTGTAATTCATGAGAAGTCAAATTTATCATTAAAGGGCAGTATAAGCTTTATGTAAACAATCTTTGTTGCTTTTCAAAGGATGAACCTCAAGAGATTGTATTTACAATACCGATTTTTGAGCCACTTCCTTCTCAGTATTTGGTCAGGTAATAAAAAGTGCAACAAAAGTTTTTGCTGAAAAAGATAAAAACTCTTAAGAAAATTATAATGACGTCTTATTAAACATGAGTTAAGTTAAGCATAATTTAAACTTGTTACTCACACGTATTTCTTTGCTTTAGAGTAACATCAGAGCGATGGCTAGGAAGCGAAACTTATTGCCCTATGGACTTTCAACACTTAATTCTACCTGAAAGACACCCTCCTCACACAAATCTTTTGGACTTGCAGCCACTATCTACAACAGCTCTAAAAGACCCCATATTTGAACAACTGTATTCTTTCAAATACTTCAACCCTATTCAGACTCAGCTATTCCATACTTTATACCATACAGAGAAAAACATCCTTTTAGGTGCACCAACAGGTACTCATGCAAGTTTTGTTCATGCAATTAAGTGACCAATGCAGTTTTATTTTACACTCACAAAGGATCTGGAAAAACCATAGTCGCTGAGCTGGCAATGTTGGCTGTGTTTAGAGACTATCCTTCTGGAAAAGTCGTCTATATTGCTCCTCTCAAGGCTCTTGTGAGCGAGAGAATAAAGGATTGGAAGGTTAGTTTTCCAGTAAAACTTCTCTCAATGTTTACCAAATGATAAAATCGTTTTGCAGGACCGCATAGAAAAAAAGCTAGGCAAAGAAGTTGTTGAACTGACTGGTGATGTGAACCCTGATGTTAGAGCCATTCAAAAAGCCAGTGTTATTGTAACAACACCGGAAAAGTGGGACGGTATCTCGAGGTGATTTGAAATCTAAGAATATTTTAAAGAGCTTTTTTCCCCCTATTTATTTATTAAAAAAAATAAGCAGATGAAAAGACGGAGAATTGAATACTTGTGAAATAATTAACCATTAATTTTATGTTAATTTTTTCTTTTTAGATCTTGGCAGACACGTCAGTACGTCCAATCTGTTAGACTGATTGTGATTGATGAAATCCATCTATTGGGCCAAGTAAAAAATTCATATGGGAACTTTGATGTCACTTATCTCATTTTTACGAATTTAGGATCGAGGCCCAGTGCTTGAGGTGATAGTCTCCCGAACAAATTTTATTTCATCTCACACGAGCAACAAGCTCAGGATCATAGGTCTCTCCACTGCTGTTGCCAATGCGAGAGATCTGGTAATTAAGTAGTCCTTTACTCACCGAATCTTATTTTTCATTTTAAAAGAATTGTTTTTTCGAGTAAATTAGCGCGTTCGGTGCTGTGGGCGTCGAGAAGCGGAGATATGACGTGTGAGAGCGGAAGCGGGAAGAGAGCGTGAGCGAGAGCGTAGCGGAAACCCAGTAATAGACCTTCCCAGTCAAGAAAAGAATCAATACTGAACTGTTTATTTAGAGAATGGGAATGCTTTATATACACAGTGAAGGTGGGTGGTCGGATCAAGATGATCGGATCACGAAATAACAGACCTCTCAGAAGAGGGCAGAAATATGGCGGGAAATAATTGCGGGAGTGAAAACAGCGGCGGCCTGTTTAGGTGAACTTACTACTGATTAGGGGAAAGGAAACTAAACATGGCAGCCTGTTTGAAACGAGTTTGAGCTTGGAAAAGCAAAAAATATCGTAGCGCGAAATATGGATAAAAGAGCGTATACTACGATAAAATCACTAAATGTGTTGCATACAACCTCTCATAAGTTTTTGATGAAAATAGACGAATGAAACATTTTAGGCTGATTGGCTTGGGATCAAAGCTGAAGGTGGCGGACTATTTAATTTCAAGGCAGCAGTGCGACCTGTTCCTGTAGAAGTTCATATAAATGGGTTCGCTGGAAAACATTATTGTCCTAGGATGGCTACGATGAACAAGCCCGCTTTCCAAGTGAGTTGAATTTGAAATGAAAATTGCATTATTTCTTGATTCAGTCTGAAAAGGACATTTCTTTCTCAAGGCCATTCAAGCGTACTCGCCGGAAAAGCCAGCTCTCATTTTTGTGTCTTCTCGAAGACAAACAAGGCTTACTGCCTTAGATTTGATTGCATTTTTAGCAGGCAATAATTCATTTTCATATTTATATTTACACTCTTCGAATTCAGAGGAGATTCTTCCAATATTTTGTGACATTGAACCAATTAAGTTTGATCGCTTTGATTTCAAGGTGAAGGTAATCCAAAAATGTGGTTGAACATTGCTGAGACGGATCTCGAACATCTTGAAATTAAAGATCAGCATCTCAAGCTTACCTTGGCATTTGGGATAGGAATGCATCACGCAGGGTTAGTTGAAAGAGACAGAAAAATAGTTGAAGAGCTATTTGTTAACAGAAAAATTCAGGTAACTTTTCATAGCATGAAATTTGACCAAAATTAATTTTTTTAACCTCATAGGTCCTCATTGCCACTGCAACAGTTGCCTGGGGTGTAAATTTTCCTGCACATTTGGTGATTGTAAAGGGCACTGAGTACTTTGATGGTCGCCTTAAGAGATACGTTGATATGCCAATAACAGATGTGTTACAAATGATAGGAAGAGCTGGTGTGAAACTACATTTTATCAATTTTCAAGTCTCCACCAAAAATACTCTGTATTCTCAATTTTAAAGGTCGACCTCAGTTTGATGACATTGGGATAGCATGTGTCTTCGTTCAAGACTCCAAAAAGTCGTTTTATAAAAAGTTCCTTTACGAGCCTTTCCCAGTCGAGTCCAGCTTACACCAGGTAAAATGACTTCATCTGATGAATCGATTTTCATGTAACCTTGAACTTCAGGTTTTGCCTGAACACTTAAATGCTGAAATTGTCGCTGGCACCATTCGAACAACTCAAGAAGCTTTGGACTACATGACTTGGACGTACTTTTTCAGAAGAATTTTGCAGGTTTCTAGCAAACGTTAAGTTTTTGTAACCATATTCTCAAGGCAAATTTTTTTTTATAGAATCCTAGCTATTATCAGCTTGAGGGAGTGGAGGAAAGTAATCTGAACTCTTTTCTTTCCTCGATTGTCACTCAGGCTCTCACGACACTTGAATCTTCATCATGTTTGACGTTTCAAGAAGATGGAAAGGGTATTTATTTTACTCATTCTGTGAAACGAGTGAATTGGTTACAGATATTGACTAACTTTCAATATAAAAACAGAGCTTCACTCCACGACTCTTGGTCGTATAGCATCCTATTATTACCTTTCCCATGAGACAGTGAAGCATTTCGGTGAGACGATGTCCTTCAATATGACTATCGAGGATCTTTTACAGGTAAACTCTTTTAACAATAAGATAAAATGATCAACATTGAAACGTAAAAAGTTATGCTTTTTTTTGTAGGTGTTATGTGATTCCAAAGAATATGATGAGTTGCCAGTGCGCCATAATGAAGACTTGGTAAGTATAAAAGTCAACTAGAAAGCATCTCATAAAAAATCCTTAGTAAGAATGTTTTTCAAATGTTAGATGAACAGAGAGTTGTCAAAAGATTGCCCGATCGATGTCCCAGACTCTATGATGGACAGGCCTAACACAAAGTAAGAATTTTTTATCTGAAGAAAAGGAGTGAAATGAAACAAAAACCAACATTGTGACACGTAGGGCACACTTATTACTACAATGTCACTTCGGCCGTCTACCTTTGCCTTGCTCTGATTACAACACAGACACAAAATCAGTATTGGACCAAGCTATTAGAATATTACAGGTAAACATATATGCATGGGTGGTTGTCTCTCTAAATTTTCAACCATTTCATTGTACTAAAGGTAGGGTAATTCACCTAAGGATTGAACTGTCAGTGGTTCAATCCCAGGCACCTAGCTTAGCTATTTTGGGCTGGTAAAAAAGCATCAGAAAGCCTCCAATCCCAGCCAAAAAGGGCTTATAATGCACCTAAAAAAGGTGTCCTGTCCCTCACTGATGCATGAAAAAAAATGAATTTTCAGGTCCAGAAGAGATTCAGAACCCATGGGTAGGGCAAGGGGTTTAAAGTGGTTACCAAGAAAGATTAGATGTGAGGGATTGACCTAAATTTTTAAAAAATAATCCTTTTCTTTTATCTATATATATAAAAGTGTGCCTATGTTTCTATGTACCTATGTCCCCTTTTCACGCTCAAACCGCCAGACCAATCTCCACCAAATTTTGCACAGACCTCCCCACCAACTCAGAGAATGTTCTTAACACAAGCATGACCCTGCCAACTTGACCCCTGGACCCCAGGGTACCCCAAACTCTAAAACCCAAACGGGTCACGGGGGAGAAAACTTTGTGTAACGTAAAATGTCCAGATTGGCACCCTTATACTGTTTAGTTTTATTTCCCGGGCAGTGCCGGGGCCCGGTTGGCTAGTTATAAATAAAACTACTTTTAACTCAAGTATTATTTTATCAGTTTTCATAAATTTTAGGCTATGATTGATGTCTCAGCAGAGGCCGGCTGGTTATCTACGACACTACAAATTCAGATTCTTCTCCAAATGATAATTCAGGTGGATTACAGTAATCTTTATTGGATTTTTTATATTGCTCACAACTTTTATGTTTCTAAAGGGTTGTTGGCATTATCAGTCATCTGTTTTGAGTATTCCACATCTTCAACCCTTCATGATGTACCTCTTCAAGAAAAACAATATTGATTGTTTACCTGCATTACAAAGCTATGTTCGGGGTACGACAGAAATTGTTTCAGTTGTGAAAACAGCTTAAGTATAACAAGTGATCACATTTAGGAAAATATGAAAAATTAGCCGTTCTTCTTCGGCCTGAAGTGGATGAGCCTCAGATTGAAGAGATTTTCAATATTCTGAAGAAGCTTCCACGGGTAGAAGTAAAGATCACTTTGACCACTATCAAAGGAGAAATCTTACCATTTGAAAACGGTATTATTCTCACTGTTGTAATCTTCCTTTATTCTGATTTTCAAGACATTGAATATTACGGATTTTAGGAAGGGGCCCAGGTGAAAAACCCAAATGGGTTCATGTAAAACCTGATGAAGATTATATCCTTAAGGTAGATCTAATCAGACAAACTACAGACAATAAAAATAACTTCAAAGATTTTGGAAAGGCAGTAACTTCAAGGTACAAAAAAAAAATTAATTTATATTTCTTTTGTTTTTACAAAAACTTGAAACTTGAATAGGTTCCCGAAGTCTAAGGACGAAGGATGGTTCCTTGTGCTTGGAAATATTGAGGACAATCAAGACTTGCTTGCTCTTAAAAGGGTTCCAGTGCTGAGGCCAGGAAAGAAAAACTCCCAACAGGTTCGAGGATTATTTGGATACCTTAAGATATTTTAAATTCAACGAGTTGTTTTTTCAGCTGTCCTTTTTCACTCCTATAAATTGTGGCCGTGTGATTCTCACCTTGTACCTAATGTCAGACTGTTATTTGGGCCTGGATCAGCAATACGACATACATCTTGATGTTAATGAAAATGGGGTAATCAATAGGTAGATTCTGATAGCCTTATAGTCTGTACACTAAAATTTGAAAAACTGCCAGATTTGAAGTATCTATGAATAATTTTTCTGTGCTTCAAAGACGCATAACTACTGTGACTAAAAGTTTATGATTGTTACTTTAGTAAATCTTACTTTCTTTTTTTATCAAAATCATCTAACCTGGTTATTAGTTTGAGTCACATTGAAACAAGGAGGTTTTTTTGCACGGGTGTTCAGTCTAGTTTGCAAAGAGATCACATGGAATTTTATGGCTAACATAATTCAACACAGACATACGTACATTTTTAATATAAATTTTGCATTTTAGAAAAATATTGTATCCTTCAAAAAATTTCAGTCTCAAATTCGCCTGTGCGATAAGGGTTTGTCTGATTTTGTTGAAACCCTGGAAAGGGTTGCCCTACGAGAACTACGTTGGGGTTGTTGCCTAAAACGTACCCTCCTCCCCAATTAGAGAATTGGGGGTATTGAGGAAACTGCTGATTGAAGACCTTAAATTTGGTGGATTGTTAAAAAAATTCACTAGACTTGAGATATTTTTGATGTTTACCATTTGAACTTGGTTTTTTGGATCGTAACTATCTATGATCGGTGGTTGCACGTTGCCAACTGACGGGGACGCTGCTCCAATGCCTCTATTAGACTTTCTAAATCCCTTCTTGATTGAAACTAGAAATTTAAAAAAACTTCAATGAAGGCTATATTAGGTCTTTTTACACGTCGGGTTTTTATTGCTTACGGTCCCCCTGATCTCCTATATCTTGATGGTCAGAGATATCTGCAGCCTGCGGCACCAACATGGTGGCTTGAGACGCCATTCTGAGTGAAAAGTTTGTAAATAACAACAGAAGTATTTTTTCATGATGTATTCGTACCTATTAGACTCTTTGGTTTGCTGTTTAACCAAGTGCTTCTGCAAAATAATTAAGCTGAGCCCCCCAATCCAACAGGCCAGACACAACCAGCCACCTGCAAGAGAGGCCTCGACCAGGCCATTTGCTTTGGTTGCCTCTGCCTAAAACATTTTTTTGTGGATGTCAAAATTTGAGATGAAACAGACAAGTGCAGAAAAGGGGTAATTTTACTTGTGAATCATACGCATAGAGGTCTGTTCCATACCAGAAGCCATAGTATCGAGACTGAAGGTCATAGTGAGAGTCGTGAAGTCTCTGGTGAATTTCAGGATCGGTTAGAATCGACCTGGAAAAGTTTGAGAAGAGGTGCAACGAAATTTTTTTCTTGACGAATGGATTAAGTTACCTGCAAGTTATCCTAAGAGTATAAAACTCTGACCCAAAGGTGTTTCCAGATTGGCTGTTGTGGCGATAAAACTTGTAGTCATCTTCTTTTCGATCGCGAATCTCTTCACCTCTCGTATTGTACGGATTCGAGTTCAACTTCACTTGGACATTTGAGCTTTTTTAATCAAATAGATTTATGAATAAAATGAAAAAAGTAGGTACATTCTCAGACGTGCTACCTCACGCTGCCATGTAAATTGTGACACGAAGCGACGAAGCCAGCCGTGGTGACTATGGTAAGAATGGCGGCCAAAATGGACGCGAGTGTGTGAAGCATTAAAATATTTTGAGGTAGCTTGAAGTCGTCAAAATGACTAGGAAAAAAAAGGATTTTAGGACATAGATAAAGAGGGACAAAATGTTATCTTCTTTTTATAAGCCGTGTAAATACTGTTTCCCCTCTCATCTACGGTCAAAAAAGTGTCTCACTCAGAGGATTGCCGTTCTCTAGCCTTCTTTTCTTTCCACGTTTTTAGCATCAAGTATAAGCCTCCGGCCACAACGAACAAAAAGAGGTAGGCAACGCTATTGCAAACTAAGGGATGACATTAAATATACCTTTACTTTCACCATAACTACCCTCCAAAACAACCACTCGACTTACTTGCATGGTGACCATAAAACAACTTATCTCCAATCTGAGACGAAAAGAGAAGACATTCGCTCTGGGGGTAGACGTGAAGAACCATAGGCACAGAGGCAAGGAACCCAAATGCAGTGGCCAGACCGTACAAGAGGGTCAGCAATTTATGTGACACTCGGGTTGACACACCAAGTGCCATCCTTTAAAAGGTCTCCTTACAATCCTTCTTTCGACGCCCAGTAAGAAGAAACTTTGTAAAGAATCATGCTAGCTAAAACAAAACATTAAATTAAAAAAAAGTTATTCAGGCTTAAGGTGCTTACATACCGTATTTAATTAAGGTACTCTACTTGGACAACATTTTCAGGCTAAATTTTTAACTTGTAACCCTACTTAATTCGGGTTGAATTGTTTGGCAATTCGGACTTGCGTTTGCGTCAGTTCAAAAGAATTTTATTAGAGTCACAGTCCGTTTGTTTTCTTTTTTAGTTTTCACGTACTTCTATTTTCTACCTGGAAATTACGCAACTGCGCTAGAAGGTTGCGTTCTGAACGGTCACTGCGTATGGTTTCAAATCTTTGTGCTCAGCGTTAATTTACGAATTTCGCCAAAATCCAATCTCAACTCGTAAAACCACGTGTTTAAGTATCAACTATTTATATCAAGTAACCAAGAATGAGGGGAATGGGGAAGAACTCGGACCGGTAAAGACGTGAATTTTCTTATCGATCGTTTTCAAGAAGATTTTTGTGGAAAAACTTCAAAAAAAGTGTTCCAAAAAGTGCCAAGTTTGGTGGAAATAGTGGTCAAAACCTAGACAAAGTGTTGAGCTTCAACTCCCCAACTCCAGCCAAGTGCTCTCACTGGCAAAATGCCTAAGTTGATCTCATGGCACCAAACCCTGCCATTTGCCTTCCCCATCCAGCATTAGACCCCACTCCCCCCTGCTCGCCATCATCAAGGTGCACAGGCACTAGAACCCTCCTCCTAGTTCTGCTGGCCCTACCCGCTGACCAAAGGCCTCCTCCCCAGTATCCTTGGAATAGCTAAAACCACCCCAATCATGGACGCACCGATATCTGTACTCCATTACAGGAGATATTCAGATCAGGTTGTTTCCGGAAAAATACCGGTTTGCTATCAGAGGAAAAATACTCTGACACATGGAGTAGTTTTCTGCAAGATACAGAATTAGTCCGTCAGGGCTAAACTTAGGGGAAACATCACCCATCCCAGTAGGTGTCGTACACG
>Ga0194133_10001751_pt1 | contig 36332 bp, 28 predicted proteins | sample TA2KigOf40mmetaG_FD_155448 | JGI IMG/M metagenome (GOLD analysis project Ga0194133, IMG submission 155448) | Freshwater microbial communities from Lake Tanganyika, Tanzania - TA2015055 Kigoma Offshore 40m | ecosystem: Environmental > Aquatic > Freshwater > Lake | place: Tanzania: Lake...
CGGTCGCCTTCCACGAATATCAGGCGAGCCAGCACATCGTCTACACCGAGGCCTTCCTCAGCGCCTCGCTCTTCGTCGATTCGATTGCGTGGGATGCACTCTTCGAGGCCTTCGCCGAGGGGTGCGCCGTCGGGCGCGAGCGGCACGGGGTCGAGGTCCGCTTCATCCCCGATATCGCGCGAAACTTCCCCCAGTCCAAGCGGCGTGTGCTCGAGTTCACCCTCGCCGGTCAGAAGGCGGGCGTCTTCATCGGGCTCGGGCTCGGCGGGCTCGAGGCCGGGTATCCCCCGGAGCTCTTCGTGGACGAGTTCGCCGAGGCGCGGGCGAACGGGTTACATGTGGTCGCGCACGCCGGCGAGGGGGCGGGCCCCGAGAGCATCTGGGGGGCGGTCGAGCTGCTCAAGGCCGAGCGGATCGGCCATGGGATCCGGTGCCTGGAGGATCCGAGCCTCGTCGCGATGCTCAGGGAGCGGCAGATCCCAATCGAGGTCTGCCCGACGAGCAACTATCGGACCGGGGTGGTGCCGAAGGGGGCGCCGCACCCGATCCTCAAGATGATCGAGGCGGGGTTGAATGTGACGATCAATTCAGATGACCCGCCGATGTTCGGGACGAGTCTGACGGAGGAGTATCGGGAGTTGGTGCGGTGGGGGCTTACGCGAGGCGGTGTGACTGATGTTGCTGAGGCGACGCAAACAGCTCGATTCCGTTGACCACCAGGAATTTCGCTTTGAAATGCCATGCGGGCCGCCCGGCTCCCGCCGGACGGCCCGCATCCAACCACAAGAAAACGATCAGGTCAACACTACCGCGACCCGCGGAACACCGTCGAAGTCGAGACCGGCGATGGGGCCTGAAGCCTTGCAGTGACCGAACCCATTCGATTCAAACCCCAGCAATAGGTGACCTTCGCATCCGTGACGCCACACGCGAATCGCTCTCCAGCGACAATGCTCACAAAAGCCACGGGTGCGCTAAGAGGCGTTGGACTTCCGGTAATCGTTCCAATCGGGATGCTCTGCGCTAGCTCACCATATCCATTATTCCCCCAGCAATGCGTCTGACCTGTAGTGGTTAGCCCACAGCCGAATTGCCAGCCGAGAGCAACTTGAGTGAAGGTAAGGGTTGAGTTCACTGCAACAGGCAACGGAATTGGAGGGCCAGCTGTCCCCACTCCGAGCTGCCCCACACCATTGTTCCCCCAGCAATACAGCTTCCCCGCTGGCGTAACAACAATCCCGCAGGTTACACCATCGTACCCAGGAAAAATTTTTGCGAATTTCAAGCCTCCGGCAACAGCGACAGGCGTAGCACTCCGATCGACCGTCAAACCAGAACCGAGCCCGAAAAACCCGTTCGCTCCCCAACAAAACGCCGTACCGTCAGCCTTGATACCACAAGTGTGACGCTGTCCGGCCGCCAGTTGAGCAAAAGTATGATTGCCGGTCACCGCCACTGGGGTCAGTCGTCGCTCAAATGTTCCATCCCCTACTTGGCCGACATTGTTTTCACCCCAACACAGCGCTTTCCCGAGCGATGTGAGCCCGCATGCGTGATCTGAACCTGTTACGATTGAGGAGAGTGGGTCCGAAGTAGCCACACGCGACGGCACACTATTCCCGTTGGTCGACCCATTACCGAGCTGACCATTCCATCCACCACCCCAGCAATACCCCTGCCCCTGGGACTGAACGGCACACGCGAAAAACCCACCCTTGGAACGTGATATAGCGGTGAACGAGAAACCCGGGGCTGTGGAATAGGGGCTGAGAATGGTATTGACGGGTGAGCCCCACTCCCATCCGAAGCCGCCCCAGCACGCGGCCTTGCCATTTGAATCCAGCCCGCAAACGCTGTATGCACCGGCGCTCAATGAAGCAAACTGCTTATCACCTTCGATGGGGGTAGGAGCAATTTTGTTCGACGTGGTTCCATTCCCAAGCTCGCCGCCGAGATTCTGCCCCCAACATACCATTCCGCCATCCCGAAGGATCGCACACGTGCTCAATGACCCAGCAATCACCGTCGACGCTTTCTTGCCGCCAAGATTTACTGAGACAGGGCTACTTGAATTTGTTGAAATTGCGGTGGATCCTAACGCTCCCCACTCATTCGACCCGGAACAGAAAACATCGCCGTCCGGATCAATGCCACACAGATGGTCCATACCGAGCCCTAGCGACCTTAGATTCCGGCCAGCAAACAACACCGGCTGCGGGACAGAAGAGTTTCCACCAAACCCGAGTTGGCCGGAATAGCTCGCACCCCAGCAGTACGTCGTTCCAGACTCGATCTGTCCGCACAGGGTGTGTCCACCGGCAGCGAGCGCCTCAAACCGGTACCCACCCAAAACCTTGATGGGATTCGGATTACTCTGCTGTTGCCGGCCATCGCCCATCTGCCCCGCACCCCCTTCGCCCCAACAATACACGTCTCCAGAGACCGTCAGAGCGCAGGCCGATCGTGAAGCCACCGCGATCTCCCTCACAACGGCACTCAAATTCACCTTCTCTGGCGTAAGAGCGTCAGCCGTGCCTCCACCCTGACCATTGCCGCTCCGGCCGTTGCCTAGTTCACCCCAATAATTCGTTCCCCAACAGTACACCGCTCCGTCTTCCGCGAGGCCGCAAACGTGAGCGTTACCAGCACCGATATACCGGAAGCGTCGATCGCCGCTGACAGGAGCCGGCACCGCTCTCTGCTCATACCTCGACCCGTCTCCCAGGACGCCAAAATCCCCTCCACCCCAGCAATAGGCCTTAGAGTCTTCATTTAAGGCACAAGCAAACCTGTGTCCAGCTGTGATGGTTTGAAACTTTTGGCCTCCAGAGACTGGAACAGGCGTCAAGCGTTGGGTCTGTGACCCATCGCCGAGCTGGCCATTCTGGTTGTTTCCCCAGCAATAGGCATCTCTGCTGATGGCAATAGCGCAGGTGAACCCGCCGTCAAAACCGCTCTCACCCAAGGCGAGTGTTTGGCCCTTCAGGTTGAAGGCGGAAGTGACGTTCACGGTGACAGCGGCGGTCTTCTGGCCACTCTGCGCCAGGACCGTGGTCGCGCCGGGCTTCACCCCCGTCACCACACCCTCCGCACTCACCGTCGCGATCGCCGGGTCACTCGACGTCCACGTCACAATCCGCCCCGTGAGCGTGTTGTTGAAAGCGTCCTTGAGCGCCGCCTCCAGCGTGCTCGACTGCCCCACCCCCACCGTCACCGTCGCCGGCGTCACCGTGATCGCGGCGACCTGCGCCGTCCCCGCCGTCACCTCCAGCGTGTCGGCCCAGCTCGCGCTCCCCCCGAGCTTCGGCAGGCTCGCGATCACCTTCACCGCCCCCGCCGTCGTCGCCACCACCTTCACACACCCCCCCTGCACCTGCCCCGTCCCCCACCCCACTGTGCAGGGCGCCAGATTGGCCCCCCCCGTCAGCAGCGTGAAGCGCGCATTCGACGCGATCCCCGCCCCCGCCGCCGTGTAGAGCGTCGCCCGGATCGTCACCGTGTCCCCCACCGCCACCGAGGGCACCGCGACACTGCTCGCCGGCACGAAGCTCCCCACCAGCGAGTCCGCCACCGTCCCCACCACCACCGCCGTCACACTCCCCTCCGCCCCGCCATTCGTCGGCACGATCCGCAGCGGCACCGCCACCGCCGCCGCCCCCGACGTGACCCCCTGCGCCGCGAGGCGCTGCGTGCAGATCCCACTCGTCCCGCAGCTCAGCGTCCCACTCGTCACCTGCGTCTGCGAGACCGTCACCGGCCCCGTCACGAAGGTCGCCCCCCCGGTCTGCGTCACCACCGCCCCGCTCGCATCGGTCGGCCGGAAGGCGACGCTCGCCGTATCCCCGCTCACCACCGCCAGGATCGTCGGGAGGGTCTGGATCGCCGTGATCGTCCCCGTGCTCGTCCCCCCGCTCCCGCCGGCAGCCGTGATCACGATCGTCCCCGTCACCTCCTCGCTCGTCGCCAGGATCGTCGCCGTCCCGTTCCCCGTCGGTGTCACGAGCCCCGAGACGCTCACCGTCGCCACCAGCCCATTGCTCGAGCTCCAGAGGATCTCACGACTGAGGGGGGTCCCCACGCTGTCCTTCGCCACCGCACTCAGCTGCACCGTCTGCCCCGGGAGGAGCGAGGTCCGATTGTCCGCCGCCGTCACCGTCACCGTCTTCACCGGGATCAGGAGGGTCAGCTCCGCCGTCCCGCTCTTCCCCTCGCTCGTCGCCGTCACCGTCACCGCACCCGTCGATTTCGCCGTCACGAGCCCCGCCGCACTCACCGTCGCCCGCGTCTCATCGCTCGACGCCCAGGTGATCGTCCGGTTCCCCAGGGCATTCCCCTCCGCATCCTTGGGCACCGCCGAGAGCTGCAGCGTCTTCCCCATCACCAGCCTCGCCGTCGCCGGCGTCACCGTCATCGTCGCCACCGGCGCCGGGATCACGCGGAGCACCGCCGACTTGCTCTTCCCCTCGCTCGTCGCCGTGATCGTCGTCGACCCGAGCGCCCGCGCCGTCACCAGCGCATTCGTCGAGACCACCCCGTCGGTCGCCACCGAGCCGATCAGCGTATCCAAGACGCTCCAGCTCACCGCGCGGTCGAGCGCCGTCCCGTCCGCCGCCTTCGGCGTCGCCACGAGCGTCCCCGTCTTCCCCAAGATGACTGTCAGCGTATCCACCGAGAGCGTCACCTGGCTCACCGGCGGGAGCACGGTGAGCGCCGTCCCCGCACTCTTCCCCTCGCTCGCCGCCGTGATCGTCACCGCCCCCGCCGCCTTCGTCGTCACGAGCCCGCCGCTCCCCACCACCGCCTTCGCCGTGTCGCTCGACGTCCAGGTGATCACCCGCCCCGTGAGGAGCCCGCCCACCGAGTCCTTCGTCGTCGCCAAGAGCTGCACCGTCTGTCCCGCCACCAGCGTCCACGCCGCCGGCGTCACCGCCACGCTCGCCACCGGCACCGGGATCACCCGTACCTTCACACTGTCGCGCTGGTCCTCCGCCGTCGCCACCACCCACGTCACCCCGAGCGCGCTCTTCGCCGTCACCCGCCCCGCAGCCGTCACCGTCGCCAGCGTCGTATCCCGCGAGCTCCACGTCGGGGTCACCGTCACCCCGGGGTCCGCCGTCACCGACGCCGCCAGCTGCGCCGCCTGCGTGATGATCACCGCTACCGAGTCCGGCGTCGCATCCACCCGCTGCACCCCGATCACCGGCACCGCCGCGGTCCCCGTCACCCCGCCCGCGCTCGCCGAGATCGTCGCCGTCCCCCGCTTGACCGCCGTCACCTGCCCCGAGGCGCTCACCGTCGCCACGCTCGCATCACTCGAGGTCCACGACACCCCCACCGATGGGAGCGCCACCCCCCCCTCCCCGCGGAGCGCCACCCCGAGCTGCGCCGACTGTGCCAAGCGCAACGGAGTCCCGCCCCCCGACACCGCCACCTCCTTCACCACCGCCGGCGCCACCACCGCCTCCCCGCAGGAGCCCAAGACGAGCGCGAGCAGCGACGCCCCGCCCCACCGGAGGAGCGAGGAAGGGACGATGCGACGGAACACAGATCGGAGAGAGAGGGTCATGGCAGTGATTCCATCCTAAAGAGGGCTGCGTGGCGTCACGCGAAGGTCAGGGCGAGGGGGTCAGCACCCGCCGGTCATTTCTTCTCGCGAACGATCTCGTACGCGACATCCCCGAGTGCGCGCTCACTCGCTGGGATGTCTAACAACCAATCCAGGAGCGCATCCAACGTCGCGCGGATCAGCGGGACCTCTCCCGCATCCTCGGACGCGCGACGCTCCGCGATCCCCTCATACGGGACGTACCGCTTAGTCGCGACCACCACCAACCGCTCCGCGCGACGCTGAACCCCGTCCGGGAGGATCGTCCGCAGATGGATCCCCCCCTGCTGACGCTGCGCGAGCGACGGGAGCTCCGACTTCTGCCCCGCCCGCACCCGCACGCGCGGCATGAACATGTTCGGGAAGAGGACCTCCACCGAATCCGAGGTCACGAGGAAGACGGTGAGATAGACCTCCTCATCGGCGTCGACGGTGAGGATCAGCTCGTCCGAGCTCTCCGGCGTCCCGCGATCATAGAAGCGCCCCTGATTCGCCTTGACAGCGAACCGGAAGCCCGGCGGGGCCGAGGCGGGATCGCGCCGCACCGTCGCGCGCACGACCACCCGGTAGGTGGCGCCGGGGGTGAAGGGGTCCCCCTTCTCCCATGTCTCTTCAAGGATCGCATGGCTCGTCACGATCCCCTGCGCCGCCTCGCGCACGATTTCGGCGAAGGTCTCGGAGACCCCCGCGCTATCCTCATAGGTGGTGACCTGCGTCATCGCCGTCAGCCGACGGCCGAGCGCCTCCCCGACCGCGGTCTGCAGCGCCTGGGTGAGCGCCTTCGTACGGACGTCCTTCAGCGACATCTCCTCCGTGAAGGTCGCGCGCCCCTCGGCGCGCGGCACCTCGATCCCGGGGCCCGGGGTCTGCGCCTGCGCGGCCCGACCCCCGACGAGGGGGGTCGTGGCGACGAGCGCCGTGCCCACGAGCACGGCGCGTGAGAGCATGCGTCGAAGAATCAAGGCTTCTTAATGAAGGGGAGCGGCGTGTCGACCCCGGCCCCAAAGAGCTGGGGGGTCTGCTCACGCTGCCGGATGCGCCGCGACATCCGCACCACCTCCGGCGTCACCTGATCGGCGAGCGCCTTCGCCGTCGGCACCGAATCCGGGACCCCGTTGGCGAAGGTCTTCTTGATCTGGTCGAGGAAGGTGTAGGTGAAGAGCCCGTGCTTCTCCTGATCGTACCACCCGCTCACCTCGGTGGAGCGCGAGGCGGTGAGGACGACCGAGTTGGTCGCCGCCAACACCGGGTTCTCCACGCGGAGGGTGAGCGGGCTGATCCCGCGCAGGAGCGAGCCGCGATCGGTGAGCCCGCTGAAGCAGGCGTCCATCACCACGGTGATCGAGCTCGCCGGGAGCTGCGCGAGGTTGTTGTAGATCTGCTTCACCGGGAAGCCGGTGAGTCCGATCGACTGCGGGTCGGCGTCGGAGGGCACGAGATAGGCGGTACCGCTCCCGGGGTCGGGGGCACCATGGCCCGAGTAGAAGACGAAGACATCCGAGGGCTTCGCCGGGTCCATGTAGTTGTAGAGCTGGCCCTTAAAGTCGCGCTCGGAACCGAAGATACGCTGCATCGTCGAGTAGGCGGCGTTGCGCTCGAAGATGATGTTCTCCTCACGGAACCCGAAAGTCTGGGTGAGGAACTGCCGCACCGCCTCGGCGTCACGCACCGCGTAGTCGACCGACGGGACCTCCGAGCGCGCGTAGCTCCGATTGCCGATCACGACGGCGACGGCGTCGGGATTCACGAGCCCCGTCTTCGGGGGGACGATCGAGGGGACGTAGGGCGGCTCCGGGGCGGGGCCACCACGGGGGGCCGCCGCCGCGATCCGCGTCAGCTCCGCCTCGCGGTACTCGGCCAACTTCCGATCGGCCTCGGCGATCACCACCGTCGCGGCGGAGTCGATCGACAGCTGGCGCTGCGCGACCGCGCGGTCGAAGGCCGCCTTCTGCACCGGGTACGACTGGACGTCCTTCTCGTACTGGGCGACGTCCTTCTTGTAGCCGCTCAGTCGCACCGTGCGGACGAGGAAGGTCGTGGCGAGCGCCGCACCTGCCGCGCTCCCCGCCGTGCACCCACCATTCGCGGCGATTGGGAGCACCGCCCCCGGCGCCACATACTTCCCGTTGACGAAGGTCCCGTAGGGCCCCTCCCCGGTCACCTCCTGCTTGCCGCAGAGCGCCGCAGTCCCGACGAAGGCCCCGGCCCCGACGAGCACGCCCAGCACCGAGGGAACCCCCATCCCCGGACGGGCGGGCGGGATCGGCGTGTAGGGCTGCTCCGGCATCGGGAACTGCGACTCGAGTGACTTCACGACATCGAGTCGGCTAGGGACGATCGGGGCCCCCACTGAGGAGGCGGCCGGCGCGACCGGCGCCTGGGCCGCGACCTGGACCGTACCCATCACGAAAAGGAGCGTCGTCGCGACGACGCGGACTGGGGCGAACGGCATCATGGTTTCCTCTCCGGCGTCTCCGAGATTTTCTGGATCTCCGATTCCAACTCCGCGAACAACTGCGTCTTCCGAACCGCCGCGAAGAGCTCCGTCTTCGCCGCGACCTTATCCACCACCGCCTTCGCCACGACCCCCTGTGGCAACTCCATCAACACGTAGACGCGCGCGCCCTCGCCGCGCGGCTGCACCACCTGCTCGCGCACCTTCGTCCCCACGAGCGTCTCGTCGACGAAGCTCTTGGTGATCTCGGTGAATTCCTCCACGATGTCGTTGCACTCGGGACCGCTGACCTCTTGGCGGATCCGCTCCTGCATCGACTCCACGCGCACCTTAATCTGCTGTGCGATCTGCAGGCGCGCACCGATCTGCGCGCGGCTGATCGCGGTTGGGAGCGAGGACGAGGTCGCCACGCCGACGCCGAGGAGGACACTCGGTTCCGGCGCGGGCGGCTGTAGCGCCCACGCGGGCGTGGCCGGCGACGCCTCCTGCGCTCGGAGCACGACGGGCGCCACGGCGACACAGGCGCTCAACAAGAGGGTGGGGAGGCGCATCGGTCGAAAATGTACATTAAAAGGGCGGTCGGAGGCTATGTGATAAATATCACATAGGCGGAGTGGCGGTGACGAGCTGGGTCCACACACGCCGAAAGGGAGCACCGAGCATCGTCGGCACCCCCTCTCAGTTATCGATCGGGACGGCGGGATTCGAACCCGCGACCCCCTGAACCCCATTCAGGTGCGCTACCGGGCTGCGCTACGTCCCGTCCGCCGTGTTGCACGGACAGATCGGCAAAGGTAGTCGAACGCCTGAGCCAAGGCCACCCGAGCGATCGACAGCCCCTGCCTGTTTCCCCGACCCCCGCTGCGGTGTAACTTTTCCAGCCGATGATCGTCTGTCGCCCCCTCCTTGCCCTCGGGCTCGCCCTCCTCGCCGCCAGCGCCTCCCTCAAGGCCCAGACGGCGACCCGGGGCGCGCGTACGGGGCAGCCGAATCGGCCTGCGGCCTCCGCGCGGGGCCCGGTGGCGGCGATCGGGGCCCGCGGCACCAACCCCTCGGGGCCCTTCGCCACGATGAGCCTGGTGCGGCCGATCGATCCCACCGGCCGCGACTCGATCCTCGCCCTCTCCCGCTCCCTCCTCGGGGTGCGCTACCGCTGGGCGGGGTCCAATGAGACCGGGGTCGACTGCTCCGGCCTCGTGCGCTACGTCTTCGGCGCCCTAGGCATCGACCTCCCGCACAACGCCGCCCAGCTCTCGGAGCGCGGCACCTCGGTCCCGGCCGACACCGCACAGATGCTGCCTGGCGACCTGATCGTCTTCAGCCCCACGAGGAGCAACCGGATCTCGCACGTGGGGATCTACATGGGAAGTGGGACCATGCTCCACGCCTCGAGCCACAACAAGCGCGTGGTTGAGGTCCCGCTCGCGACCTTCCGGGGCCTCCGGCTCCGGGATGTCCGTCGCGTCGTCGCGGTCATGGATCCCGCTGAAGGCGAGATCGACGGCTAGGCGAGCCGAGGGGGACGCGCAGCGCCCCCTCACTGCACCCACGACCTCCGGTCGTCCGGGGGGACGAAGTTCGAGAGGAAGAGCCGCTCCTCCGCGGTGAGGCTCCCCGCCCCCTGCGCGGAGATCTTGTCGAGGATCCGGTTCACCTCGTCCCGCGTGAGCGCATGCACCCCGTCGAGCCGCAGCCCGCTCGTCGGCAGCTGCCTCACCCGCTCCGAGACCCGCGGCGCCTGCTGCATCCGCCGCTGGAAGCGCCGCTTGGCGGAGAAGCGCTCCCGAAGCTGCAGGTAGGCCCACGCCCCGAGATAGCCACCCAGATGCGCGAAGTCGGCGACCCCACCGCGCGACCCCCCGAACCCGGAGTAGAGCGCGAGCGCAGTGGTGATCAGCACGAGGAGCCACGCCTCCACCGGGATAATCCCCCAGATGTAGATCCGCTCCTTGGGCCAGATGAGGGCGAAGGCGAGCATCACGCCGAAGACCCCCGCCGAGGCGCCGATCACGGCATGCGACGGGGCGAGCACGAAGGTCAGCAGGGCCCCGGTGATCCCGCTCGCGAAATAGAGCTGCGCGAAGTCGCGCGCCCCGATCCGCTGCTCCACCCGCGCCCCGAAGAAGAAGAGGCCAAGCATGTTGAAGAAGAGATGCCCGAGCCCGCCATGGAGGAACATGTAGGTCACGATCGTCCACGGCCGCGCGAGGATCGCCTGCGGAACGAAGACGAGGGGTTCGACGAGCGCGGGGGCGAGGACCTGCACGCCAAAGACCACGACATTCGCGATCAGGAGACGCTGAACCCAGGGTGTCATGCTGAAGGAATCTAATCGAGTGACCCCTGGCCTTCCGCTATTTTCCTAACGTGCCGCCCGCCCCGCTCCGCGAGCTCGCCGCGCTCGGCCTGCGCCTCGGCGCCACCGCCTTCGGTGGCCCCGCCGCACATGTCGCGATGATGGAGGACGAGGTAGTGCGGCGGCGCGGGTGGATCTCGCGCGAACGCTTCCTCGATCTCGTCAGCGCCGCGGGGATGATCCCCGGCCCCAACTCCACCGAGCTCGCGATGCATATCGGCTATCTGCGCGCGGGGTGGCGCGGGCTCGTCATCGCGGGGGTGAGCTTCATCCTCCCGGCGATGGCGATCACCTGGGTACTCGCCTGGGGGTACCAGCGCTCTGGCACCCTCCCCACGCTCGGCGGCGTCCTCGCGGGGATTAAACCGGTGGTCTTCGCCGTGGTGCTTCACGCCCTCTGGGGGCTCCGCGCCACCGCGATCCGCTCGGCGATGACCCTCGCCGTCGCCGCCGCGGCGCTGATCGCGGCCTGGCTCGGGGTGCACGAGCTAGTGATCCTCGCGGTCGCCGCGCTCGTGACCTGGACCGATCGCCGCGTGATCGCCGGGGGCGACCCGCTGGCGCATCTCTCGGGGGCGCTGGTGCCGTTCGCGATCGGCGGGGCTAGCGACCCCCTCCCCACGCTGAGTGGGATCCTCGCGGTCTTCGCGAAGGCAGGCGCCTTCCTCTTCGGAAGCGGGTACGTGCTCCTCGCCTTCCTCCGCAACGATCTCGTCGCGCGCCTAGGCTGGTTCACCGAGTCGCAGCTCCTCGATGCAATCGCGGCAGGGCAGATGACCCCGGGCCCTGTCTTCACGACGGCGACCTTCATCGGCTATCTCCTTGCGGGGCACGCCGGCGCGGTCGTCGCGACGGTGGGGATCTTCCTGCCGGCCTTCGTCTTCGTGGCGCTCACCGCGCCGATGCTGGAGCGCTACGTGGCGCACCCCGATGTGCGCGCCGCGCTCCGCGGGTTGAACGCGGCCTCCCTCGCCTTGATACTCACGGTGACCCTCCCCCTCGGGCGCGCCGCGCTTGGCACCCCCTTACTAGGTGTGCCGCTCACCCTGCTCTCGTTGGTGGCGATCGCCCGGTGGCGCGTCAACGCGGGCTGGCTCGTGCTCGGTGGGGGCGCGATCGGCTGGGTAGCTTCCACCCTATGACCACCCCCATCGCCTTCCTCGGCACCGGACTCCTCGGCGCTGGCTTCGTTGAGGCCGCGCTCGGGCGTGGCGACTCCGTCCGCGTCTGGAATCGCACGCGTACCAAGGCGGAGCCTCTCGCCGCCTTCGGCGCCATGGTCTGCGAGACCCCAGCGGACGCCGTGCGCGGCGCGAGCCGTGTGCATCTCGTGCTGCAGGACGATACCTCCGTCGAGGCGGTGATCGAGGCGCTCCGCCCCGGGCTCGGCGCCGACGCGACGATCGTCGATCACACCACCACGCGGCCCGATCTCACCGCCGCTCGCGCCGGGCGTCTCACCGCTGCCAGCGTGCGTTATCTCCACTGCCCCGTCTTCATCGGACCGCCGGGGGCGCGGAAGGGCGAAGGGGTGATGCTCGCCTGCGGTCCGCGCGACTGGTTTGACGCAGTGCACCCCGCGCTCGCACGGCAGGCGACGCGGATCGAGTACCTCGGGGAGCGGCCGGAGATCGCGGCGGCGTTCAAGCTCGCGGGGAATGCGCTCCTGCTCGGGATCACCGGGCTTGTCTCTGACACGGTCACGGTGCTCGATCGCAACGGCGTGCCCGGCGCCGAGATCGCGAAGCTCCTCGAGTATCTCAACCCGAGCCAGGTGGTCGCCGCGCGCGCCAAACGAATGACGAACAAGGATTTCGCGCCGAGCTTCGAGCTCGCGATGGCGCGCAAGGATCTCCGATTGATGCAGGAGTCGGTGGGTGACGCGCCGCTGATGGTGATCCCCGGGATGGCGGCGCGGATGGACGCGCTCCTCGCCGAGGGGCTGGGGGATCAGGACTTCGGGGTGATCGGGCGGGACGCGGTGCGCTGACCGCGGGTCAGCGGAGCGCGCCGACCAGGTAGAGCCGGGTGCGGCGGGTGTTCTCCGCCTCGACGCGCACCGTATCGAGGAAGACGCGGGCCCGGACCACGTAAGTGGTGGTGTCCGTGGCCTCCCCGGCGCAGCCGGCGGGGCGGGTCCCTGCGACCCAGACCGCAGTCGCCGACTCCTGCAGGTCCTGGAGCTGCCAGTCACCGGCGTTCCGCGGGGGGGCGCCCAGCGCGGTGGTCGCCGAGGCCGGCAGACAGCGCCCCTGCACCTCGACGCGGGAATAGGGGGCGTCGGCCTGGATGGAGAGAGACCGCACATCGCGGACCGCCGCCGTCGCGATCGCGCCGGCGAAGAGGAGAAGGGGGCGAATGGCCATGCACGATTTTGCGGGCGATCCCGCTTCGCCGCAAGAGCGAGGGGGGGCGGGTCGAGGCAGGGATGACCGGGGTGCGCTGCCCGGTAACGACGAAGGTCCCGCGGCCACAGACCGTGGGACCTTCGAAACGAGAGCGGGCGATGGGGTTCGAACCCACGACATCCAGCTTGGGAAGCTGGCGCTCTACCAACTGAGCTACGCCCGCAGACGAGCACTGAAAAGGTCGCGAGGGGGGGCCACGGGGGCAAGCCCCGCCCGGGAACCGCCGGGTGGTGGGGAGGCGTTGACCATCGGTGAATCCGGTCGACACGCTCTTCGTCCTCGTCGCCACGGCACTGGTCCTCCTGATGACTCCCGCCCTCGCCCTCTTCTATGGGGGGCTTGTCCGGGCTAAAAGCATCCTCAACACGATGATGATGTCGCTCGTCGCCGCGGGGCTCGTCGGGCTCGTCTGGGCGGCGGTCGGCTACTCCCTTGCCTTCGCCCCGGGGAGCGAGTTCGTCGGGGGGCTTGGTCACGCCCTCCTCGCGGGGGTCGACCTCGAGCTGCGGAGCGGGAAGACGATCCCGCATCTCCTCTTCTTCGCCTATCAGGGGACCTTCGCGATCCTCACTGCGGCGCTGATCTCGGGCGCGATCGTCGAGCGGATGCGCTTCCCCGCCTACCTCGCCTTCCTCGCGAGCTGGAGCCTCGTGGTCTACGCCCCCGTTGCGCATTGGGTCTGGGGGGGCGGGTGGATGGAGCGCCTCGGGATCCTCGACTTCGCCGGAGGGACTGTCGTGCACATTACGGCGGGGACGGCGGCCTATGTGGCGGCGACAATGGTCGGTCCGCGCCACGATCATGGCCGCCAGGCCTATCTTCCCCACAACGTGCCGATGATGCTGACCGGGGCAGCGCTGCTCTGGTTCGGCTGGATCGGCTTCAACGGGGGGAGCGCTCTCGCGGTGAACGGGACCGCGGTGCAGGCGACGGTGAACACGATCCTCGCCCCAATCGCGGCGGTGGTCACCTGGATGGCGCTTGAGTTCCGGCGACTCGGACGGGCCACGGCGGTCGGCGCGGGGACGGCGATCGTCGTTGGCCTCGTGGGGATCACCCCGGCCTGTGGGTTCGTGAGCCCCCTCGGCGCCTTCGCGATCGGCGCCCTCGCGGCGATCCCCTGCCAGCTCGCGATCCAGTGGCGCGCGCGCACCGCGCTCGACGACTCGCTCGATGTGGTCGGCGCCCACGGCACCGGCGGGATCGTCGGCGCCCTCCTCACCGGGGTCTTCACCACGGCCGCGTGGGGGGGACCACCAGGACTCCTCGAGGGGGCGGTGCGCCCGCTCCTCCTCCAGCTGCTCGGGGTCGCGGCCACCATCGCCTGGACCGCGGTCGCCACCTGGGCGATCCTCCTCGTGCTCCGCGCGCTGACCTCGTTACGGATCGACCCACGGGACGAGGCGGCGGGGATCGATGTGCATCAGCACGGCGAGGAGGGGTACTCCGACGGCGAGGGGGCGATCCTCGTCCTTGCGCCCCTCACCTCGCGGGGGAGCCCACGGGGCACCACGCCACGTTCGACTCGGAGGCGCGCATGAAGTTGGTCGTCGCGATCATCCGCCCGGAGCGCCTCACCGCGGTGCTCGAGGCGCTCTACCGCGCCGAGGTGCGCGGAATGACGGTGAGCAAGGTCCAGGGACATGGGGGGGAGACCGACCACGTCGAGACCTACCGCGGCACCACGGTCAAGATGGAACTGCAGGGGAAGGTGCGGCTCGAGATCGGGGTCTCGGAGTCCTTCGTGCAGCCGACGATCGACGCGATCGTCTCGGGGGCCCGCACCGGCGAGGTGGGGGACGGGAAAATCTTCGTCCTCCCCGTCCAGCGGATCGTGCGGATCCGTACGGGCGAGGAGGACGGCGCCGCGGTGACCCCGGTGAGTGAGTAGGGCGGCCTGCGATCCGACGGGCGCCGCTCGTCGGACGCACGGCGCCCCCTCAACACTCCTCCCACAACCATCGACCGGCCACTCCTCAGTCCCGGGTACACCACACGCTCGGGAGCCCTATCCCCAGAGCGCAGGGGCGGGGGGGAAGACCTCGCTCCCCTCGAACCGCAGCCCTGGGTCCCGATCCTTCGCCAACAACAGGGGACCGTCGAGGTCCACAAAGGGGGCCTCACCCGCCAACAGGAGCGCGGGGGCCATCGCAAGGGAGGTGCCGAGCATGCACCCGACCATGCAGGTGAGCCCCAGCGCGCGCGCGGCGGAGGCGAGGGCGAGGGCCTCGGTGAGCCCCCCGGTCTTATCAAGCTTGATATTGATCGCCTGATACCGATCCACCAACCCCGCGAGCCCCGCCCGGTCGTGCACGCTCTCGTCGGCACAGATCGCGATCGGGCTCCGAAGCCCTACGAGCGCCCCATCCTCCCCCGCCGGCAGGGGCTGCTCGATCAGCTCGACCCCCGCCCCCTCACACGCCGCGAGATGCTCTGCGAGGAGCTCCGGCCGCCACGACTCGTTGGCATCGACGATCACCCGCGCCGCCGGGGCGGCGGCGCGCACGGCAGCGATCCGCGCGGGGTCCCCCGCTCCGCCGAGCTTCACCTTGAGCAGGGGACGATCGCGCGCGGCCGCGGCCGCCGCCCCCATATCCTCCGGCGTGCCGAGACTCAGGGTAAAGGCGGTGGTGACCGGCGCCGGCGCCGCGAGCCCCGCCCGCTCGTACACCGGGGCCCCGCTCCACTTGGCCTCGAGATCCCAACAGGCGCAGTCGAGGGCATTCCGCGCGGCTCCGGCAGGGAGCGCAGCTTGCAGGGCGAGACGCACCGCACCCACCTCGGCCACGGACGCGACAGCGAGGATCCCGCGCTGCGACTCGATCGCCGCCACCACCCCCTCGATCGACTCCCCATAGCGCGCGTACGGAACACACTCCCCGCGCCCCACCGCCCCATCCACCCGCAACATCACGACGACGACGACCGCCTCGGTCCGACTCTCCCGCGCGATGGTGAAGCGCCCCGCGATCGGCCATTGCTCGACCGCGACCTCGAGGGCGATCCCGCGCGCGCCCCCCGGCGCGCTCACGAGAACTCGGCGCGCACGCGCTCCACGATCGCGCGTACCCCGAAGCGCACCGGATCGGTCGCCGGGAGCCCATGCGCCTCCCCGACCTCGGCGCAGAGCGCACGCGCCGCGTCCTGAGTGAGCGCCTGCGTGTTGATCGCGATCCCCACCGGACGGATTGCGGGATTCGTGAGACGCCCGCACGCGACGGTCAGATCGATCACCGCCTGGATCGACGGTAGGGGATGCTTCACCCCGCGCATCGTGGTGCGCGTCGGCTCATGACAGACCACGAAGGCATCGGGCTGCGCCCCATGGAGGAGCCCGAGTGTGACGCCGGCGAACGAGGGATGGAAGAGCGACCCCTGCCCCTCGATCACGTCCCAGTGCGCCGGCGCCGCCTCGGGAGAGAGCCACTCCACCGCGCCCGAGATGAAATCCGCGACGACCGCATCGATCGCGACCCCGCGCCCACTGATGAAGACCCCCGTCTGCCCCGTCGCCTTGAAGTCGGCATCGAGCCCCTGCGCGCGCATCTCGCGCTCGAGCGCGAGCGCGGTGTACTTCTTCCCCACCGAGCAGTCGGTGCCGACGGTGAGCAGACGCCTCCCCGCGCGCTTGGTCCCCTTCCCCGTCGCGAAGCGCTGCGTCGAGTGCCGCACGTCGAAGAGCTGACGCCCACGCCGCGCCGCGGCCTCTCGGATCTCGGGGACCGAATCGAGGCGCACATGGAGCCCGCTCGCGATGTCCATCCCTGCGTCCAGCGCCTCGACGATCGTCGCCACCCAATGGGGTGGCAGCACACCGCCCGCATTCGCCGCGCCGATCACCAGGGTCTTGGCGCCAGCCGCGGCGGCCTCCGCGATGGTGCGGTCCGGCAGTCCGAGATCGGCCTGACACCCGGGAAGCCGCAGCTGCGCCAGGCACCACTCGCGCCGCCAGTCGACGATCCCGAAGGCGGTCTTGGCGGCGAGGGGATCGGGGACGTCGCCGATGAAGAGGAGGTAGGGCGGATGGATGTGCATGGCGGGTCCGAAGAGGGTAGCCCCACCGGTGCGGCGGAACAAGGCGTCCCGGCGGCGGGATCGGGGGCCGGCATTGCGCACCCCGACCATCGGTCCGAACTTCTGCGAGCCGCTCGACATCCCCACTCCGCCTGATCCCCACCACGCCCACCCGCGATGACCGTCCCTGAGACCCTGCGCTCGGCCCTCGCCGCCCACTATCGCATCGAACGGGAGCTCGGCGCCGGGGGGATGGCGACGGTCTATCTCGCGAACGACCTGAAGCACGACCGGCGGGTGGCCCTCAAGGTGCTCCGCCCCGAGCTCGCGGCGGTGATCGGCGCCGAGCGCTTCCTGACCGAGATCAAGGTCACGGCGAACCTGCAGCATCCGCATATCCTCCCGCTCCACGATTCCGGCGAGGCGGGGGGATTCCTCTTCTATGTGATGCCGTACATCGAAGGGGAGTCGTTGCGTGACCGCCTGACCCGGGAGCAACAGCTCTCGGTGGCCGATGCGGTGCGCATCACCGGAGAGATCGCCTCCGCGTTGGATTCCGCCCACCGACAAGGGGTAGTGCATCGCGATATCAAGCCGGAGAACATCCTGCTACACGATGGCCGTGCCCTCGTCGCCGACTTCGGGATAGCTCTCGCCGCCTCGCGAACCGCCGGCGCACGAATAACCGAGACGGGGATGAGCCTCGGCACGCCGACGTACATGAGTCCCGAGCAGGCGATGGGCGAACGCGAGATCACCGCGCGGAGTGATGTCTACGCGCTGGGGTGCGTGGCGTACGAGATGCTCGCGGGGGAGCCCCCGTTCACGGGGCCCACCGCACAGGCGATCGTCGCGCGCGTGATGACGGAGCGGCCGCGGACGCTGCGTGCGCAACGGGCCACGGTGCCCGCGCACGTGGAGGCGGCGATCCAGATGGCGCTCGAGAAGTTGCCGGCGGACCGCTTCCCGACCGTCGCGGCCTTCGCCGCAGCGCTGGCCGACCCCTCGTTCACCGCGGCCGCGAGCACGACGCTCATGCCGGCGACGGGGGCGGGGCCGGCGGGGCCGGGCGGGGCGATGGCCGGACGCCGTGGACCGCACACCGGGCTCCTCGCCGCCGGGATCGTGGTCGCCCTCACCCTCGGTGCCGCGAGCGGTTGGTTCGCGAAGGTCCAGTCGACGCCGGCACCGGATGTCATCCGCTTTCCGCTGACGGTCCCCACGGGGCTCCGCATCGCCGACGGGGGAATCGTCGGGGTGCCGTTCGCGATCGCCCCGGACGGGCGCACCGTCGCAATGGCGGTGACCTACGATTCCGGAACCGATCGGCGCGCGCGCCTCTATGTGCGCACGGTCGATCAACTCGAAGGGACGTTGCTGCCCGGGACGGAGTCGGCCACCTCCCCCTTCTTCTCTCCCGACGGGAAGTGGATCGGTTTCTTCACCGGGGCGGGACGTCTCCTCAAGAAGGTCGCCGTCTCGGGTGGACCGCCGATCACCTTGGCCGAAGGCACCTCGCTCCGTCAGCACGGCGCCTGGAGCACGGATGGGCAGATCCTCTTCACCGACGCCGCCAGGCACCTCCAGATCATCCCGGCGGCCGGTGGACGTGCCACGCAGGTGCCGGTCGCCGACTCGCAAGCGACCTACTACTGGGGAGAGATGCTCCCCGATTCTCCGTGGGCGATCGCGATGCGCTGCCCCCGCGGCTGTGGCACGCACGACCTCGTCGCGATCCACCGAGAGACGGGCGAGAGCAAGCCGATCGTCCCCGGCGCCACCCGTGGGTGGTATCTCACGATGGGGATCCTCGTCTACGGGACCGATGACGGGGCGGTCTTCGGCGTCCCCTTCGATGCGAAGAAGGCAGAGGTGTCCGGGGAACCCATCCCCCTCGTCGAGGATGTGCAACTCGCCGCTGACTTCGGCACGATGCTCACCCTCTCGGCGAGCGGGATGATGGCGTACGTCCCACTGACCAATGCGGCGACCTCGCAACTGGTCGCCGTGAGTGCCGACGGATCAGAGCGTGTGGTCCTCCAGCGCGCGGGGGCGTATGCGAATCCGCGGTGGTCCCCCGATGGGAAGCGGATCGCCGTCGATCAACGGACGCGGAATGGCACGCAGATCTGGGTCTACGACATTAGTTCGCAGACGATGACGCAGCTCACGAGAGACGGGGAGAACCAGCGTCCGACCTGGTCCCCTGATGGACGTCGACTCGCCTTCTCCGGCTCGAGCGGGATGCTCTGGATGCCGGCCGATGGCTCCCTACCGCCGGAGGCGGTGATCGAAGGCCCTGCGCTCTCAGGGACCACGGCGGTCTCGTGGACACGTGACGGCAAGTATCTCCTGATCGATGGGATCGCCCCCACCGCGAGGCATGAGACCCGTGAGGATGTCTACGCGGTCCCGACCGAGAGCCCCCGCACGATGGAGATGGTCGCCTCGACCCCGTCGAACGATCAGGCCGGTACGGTCTCCCCCGACGGGAAGTGGCTCGCGTACGTCTCCGACGAATCGGAGTCGCAGAAGGTCTATGTGCGCCCCTTTCGGCAGCCGGGCGGACGCTTCCTCATCTCCACGGGCTCAGGAGAGGAGCCGCTCTGGGTCGGCGCATCAAGCCTGCTCTACGTCGACCCCGATGTCCAAGCGCTCATCCGCGCCGATCTCACGCTCGGCGCCTCGGTGGAGGTCGTGCGCCGTGAGACGGTGCGCGATGTGCGGTCGTACACGATGGGATCCGCCGGATGGTGGAACTACGATGTCTCGCGCGACGGCCGCGACCTCCTGTTGGTGAAGCCCGCGCGCGCCGCTGGCAACGCGAATCCGATCGTCGTGGTCAATTGGGCCGAGGAGGTCCGAGCACGGCGGCGCCCAGCGACCGCGACGCCCTAAGACGCGTCAGTCGATCGGGATGTGCTTGTCGCGCCCAAGCACCGTCTCGGCGCGCTGTGATCGCAGGAGGGGGAAGAGGAGCTGGTGGAGCCACCGCTCCTGGCCGTGGCGACGATCGTCCTTAAGCCCGTACGCCGGCGGGAACTGCCGCGTGATATGCGCCGTGCCGAAGAGCACATCCCAGAAGAAGAGCAGGTTCCCGTAATTCCCGTCGTAGTGCCCGATCCCGTCGTCCTGCGTCAGGGCGTGGTGCGCGTGATGCGTCGCCGGGGTCGAAATGGTGCGCTCGAGGATCCAGGCGAGCGGATGGAAGACTCGATACTTGTAGAGGAAGCTGTCCCACCGCACCGCGGAATGTGCTCCGGTGATCACGAGGAGCTTCACCGTGCTGTAATAGACGAAGACCCACCCGAAGCCGAGGTAGAGCAGCGCCCCACCGAACCAGAGCCCTGGCATCAGGAGGTAATAGAGAAAGTTGTTCCGGTAGACCACCCGCACGCTCATGTACGCCGCGGAGTGATGCGCGCGGTGGAGAGGCCAGAGGACCGAGGTGTGCGAGAGGCGATGCCACCAATACTGCGTGAGATCGTCGGCGATGAGCAGTACGCCGACCATCGCGTACCAGGGCCAATCGGCCCAGGCATCGCGCGCCTCCGGGAAGAGCGCCGCGCTGATCGCGCGTGAGGTGGCGAAGACCCCCGAGGCGACGACGGGGAACATGAGCCCGACGGCGACGTCGAGGTGATCGTCTTCGTGCCCCGCTTCGGGGGGGAAGAAGCGGCCGACGGCGACCTCGGCGAGCCCGAAGGTCAGGAAGATCCCGAGGAGGACGAGGACCTGGAAGAGTTGGGGGTCGAGGGTCATGCTCGAAGGTACGGTGGGCGGGGCGCGGGGGCCAGAATGCGAAACGCCGTATGACGCATACCCCTCGGTCGGAGGCATCGGACACCACAAAGTCTGGCTTGCCAAACGGGTTCGCGGCGGGGCGCGAGCAGCGCCTACCGCAACGCCTGCACCACCGGCATCCGGCTCGCCTTGCGCGCGGGGAAGAAGCCGCCCACCACGCCCATGACGACGGCGAAGACGAGGCCCGAGACCAACAGCGAGGGCGTGATGCGGAACGCGAACGCGACCTCGCTGAAGCTCGCCCAGTTGGTCGTGCTCGTCACCATGCCGTTGATCGGCAGCGCGATCAGGCACCCGAGGACGCCGCCGATGAACGCGATCACGGCCGACTCCACGAGGAAGCTCAGCAGCACGCTGTGCGGCTTGAACCCCAGCGTGAGGAGCACGGCGATCTCGGGCGTGCGCGACGAGATCGACGCGTACATGGTGTTCACCGCCCCGAAGACCGCCCCCACCGACATGATGCCGGTGATCATCACCGCGAGGAAGCTCAGGATCCGCCCCAAGAGCTTCGACTGGTCGGCGTAGAACGTCGACTCCAGGTGCGCGTCGACCTGCAGTCGCTGGTCGCCCATGAGGGCACGCTTGGCTTCCTCGAAGCCCCCCTTGTCCGCGAGCCGCAGCGTGACCGACTGGTACGAGTTGCCGCCGCGCATCGCGCCCTGGAACTGCTCGGCTTCGCCCCAGACCTCCGACTCGAAGCTCGATCCGTCGGCGGTGAAGTGGCAGACGACCGTCCACTCACGCCCAGCGAAGCGCATCCGCTCCCCGATCGCGGTGTTCCGGTAGCGGGCGGCCAGCTTCTCCCCCACGCAGACCTCGCTCTGTCCGTTGTTGAAGGTGCGTCCGGTGACCTTGATGTTCTTGCGCACCTCGAACGCGCGCTGGCTCACGCCGCGCATCACCACGTTGGCGAGGAGCGTGGAATCCGGTCCCTTGCGGGGGAGATTCAGCACGACGTACGTCTCGGGGCTCACCAGCGGCCTGCCGTCGCTGCCCGTCGCGATCTGCGGGAAGCTCGCGATGATGTTCATGTCGGCGCGCGAGATGCCGCTCGAGAGCTCCGAATCGGCTCCCTTGCGCATGACGAGCAGGTTGTCGTCGCCGCCGGTCTTGGTGAGCGCCGACGCGAAACCGTTCGCCAGCGCCAGCATCGCCACGAAGACGGCGACCACCAGCCCGATCCCGAGCGCGGTGAACGCGGTGGAGACCGGGCGCTGCATCACGCTGCGCACGTTGTAGATGAGCGGGATCTTCACTCGACCCTCCGCAGCGCCTGGACCACGGGCAGCCTCGCCGCCTGGTACGCGGGCGTGAACCCGCTCACGACGGCGAGGAACAGCGCGATCACGGCCCCGACGATCGCCGTGCCGCCGGTCACGTGGAAGCCGGGCAGGAAGCCGAAGGCGTTGAAGCCCGTGGCCTTGGGCAGGATGATCGCGAGCCCGAGCCCGATCAGCGCGCCGGTGAGCGCGATGACCGCGGCCTCGACGATCACCAGCGTGAAGATGGTCCGGTCGGTGAACCCCACGGTCTTGAGCACCGCGATCTCGCCCGTCCGCTCGCGCTGGTTCATGAGCATCGCGTTCGCGGCGATCAACAGGATCGCGAAGACGACGGCCATGCCGATCGTGCCGAGCAGCAGCTGGATGTTGCCGAACAGGGTCACGAAACCGGCGCTGAAGGCCTGCTCGGTGCCGGTCTTGGTCGGCGCCGTGGAGTTGCGGAACTCGTCGTCGATCGCCTTCGCCACCACGCCCGACTGCTGCGGGTCGTCGATGCGCAGGATGAACCAACCCGGCGTGACGTTCTCCTTGTTGCGCTCGTACAGGTAGTCGTAGTGGAAGAGGAACTGCTCATCCCCGTACGCCGGGTCCTTGAGCGCGTAGGTCCCGCGGATGGTGAAGGTCCAGTCGCCGGGAAAGATCGTCCCCTGCAGCGTCACGTCGTCGCCGATCTTCCAGCCGAACGCCTTGAGCAGGCCCGGTCCCACGATCGCCGCCGTCCGCTCGCGGAGGAAGGCCTCCTTCTGCTCGGGCGGGATGATGAAGTCGTTCTTGTAGATGTCCAGGTACGACACCGGATCGACCGCGAACGGCCCGAAGAACTTCTTGCCGTCGCCGTACTTGCCGCCGAACCAGTTGGCCCACGTGACCCCGGTGACGTGCGGCACCGTCGCGAGCCGGTTGGCGTAGCTCTGCGGCAGCGGGAAGATGAACGCCGCGGCGTTCTGCACGATCATGCGGTTCGCGGCACCAACCTGTCCCGAGATCTCGAGCTGCGTCACGACGGAGCGCAGCGAGGCGAAGAGGAAGAGCGCCAGGGCCACGCTCATCACGGTGAGCGTGGTGCGCAGCTTTTGGCGCAGCAGGTTGGAGAGCACCAGCGGGATGAACCTCATGCGTGCGCCTCCTGCCGCTCCATCAGCACCCCCTTCTCCAGATGCAGCACCGTCTTTGCCCGCTCGGCCGCCTTGGCGTCGTGCGTGACCATGATGATCGTCTTGTTGAACTCGCCGTTCAGGCGCTGCAGCAGCGAGAGCACCTCCTCGGAGCTCTTGGAGTCGAGTTGCCCCGTCGGCTCGTCCAGCAGGATGATCTGCGGGTCGGCCACGAACGCGCGCGCGATCGACACGCGCTGCTCCTGTCCGCCGGAGAGCTGCCGGGGATAGTGGTCCATGCGGTCGGTGAGACCCACCACGCCGAGCGCGATCGCGACGCGCTCGGCCCGCTCGCGCTTCTTGAGATGGGTGAGCAGCAACGGCAGCTCGACGTTCTGCTGCGCGGTCAGCACCGGCAGGAGGTTGTACGACTGGAACACGAAGCCGATCGTGCGCGACCGCCAGGTCGCGAGCTGACTCGTGTTCATGGTGCCGACCTCCGCGCCACCGACGCGCACCGATCCGCTCGTCGGACGGTCGAGCCCCGCGACGAGATTGAGCAGCGTCGACTTGCCCGACCCCGACGGCCCCATGAGCGCGGTGAAGCTGCCCTCGGCGAAGTCGACGGTCAGGCCGGTATAGACGTCGACCGACTGCGTATCACGCCGGAACGACTTGTAGACGTCGCGGATCTGCACGAGCGCCATCGTCGCATCCCCTGCTGAAGGTTGGCCTGCGGCCCTACTGTCCATTCTTAACGCGCTGGCCTTCGGTGGGCGAATCCACACCGCCGATCACGACCAGCTCCCCGCCGGTCAGCCCGGACCGGACCTCGCGGAATCCGGCGCTCACGGGGCCGACCTCGATCTCCCGGCGCACGAGCCGACCGTCGCGCACGATCCAGACCACGCTCTTGCCCCCATCCTCGCGCACAGCCGCCTGGGGCACGCGGACGACCGGGCGGGCGGCGTCGCGCCCCGCGTCGGCGGAGCGCACCTCGGGCTGGAGGAAGTCGACCTTCGCGCCCATCTCGGGCAGGATGCGCGCGTCGCGATCGGTGATACTCACCTTCACCTGCACCGTCGCGCGCTGCCGGTCCGCGGTCGGCACCACCTGTCGCACCGATCCGCGGAACGACGTGTCGGGATACGCGTCGAGGGTGATCCGCGCCCGCAGTCCCTTGGTGATGCGGGCGATGTACGCCTCGTTCACGTCCACCTCGACCTCGAGCGTGGAGAGATCCGCCATGGTCACCACCGCGCCGCGGGTGAGACCGCCGCCGACGCTCGGGGCCACGACCTCGCCCACCTCGGCGTCCTTGCGCAGCACGGTGCCGGTGAACGGCGCGCGGATGATCGTGTTCTCGTTGCTCGCCAGCGCGAGTTCGAGCCCGGCCTCGGCCGCGCGCTTGCGCGCGGCCGCCGCATTCACGCGCGCCTCCGACTGCGAGGCGCGGCTGTTCACGGCGTCGAGCTCCTGCGGCGAGACCAGGTTGGGGTTCTGCGCGCGCACGTCGCGCTGCCGGACCGCTTCGCGCACCGACTGATCGCGATCGGCGGTGGCTTCGATCAGCGTCGCCTCGGTGGCCGCCAGGTTCGCCGTCGCCTGCGCGATGCCCGCCTGGAACTCGGCGTTGTCGAGCCGCGCGATCACCGTCCCCCGCTCGACGAACGACCCCTCGCTGACGCCGAGGTAGTCCAGCCGTCCGGCGGCCTTGGCCGAGACCGACGCCTTGGTGCGCGCGACGACGTAGCCGTTGGCGGTGACGCTCGTGACCCCGCTCGCGGCGCCGGCACCGGCGACGGCAGGGGCGCCGACGGTGGCGACCTCGACCTGCGGGACGGCCTTCTCACGCAGGTACCACCACCCGATCGCGATGGCCGACACCACGACGAGCAGGAGCACGAGATTGCGGATCACCGCGCCCTGGACGGCGGGCGGCGGCGCGTCGCGATCGATCCGGAGCCTGGCGAGGTCGGCGTGGGGGGGCGTGGGCTGGGTCATGGCCGAGCGAAGTCTACGAGCGGGACCTAGGAGCGGCAACGCTGCCACGGGACGCGCGTCAGAAGTCGAGCGCGACCCGCATCACGATCGCCCGCCCTGGCGCGTCGGCGAACTCCTTGTAGCGGCTCATGTAGTCGCGGTATCACGTGTTCGTGATGCTTCGCAGCGTCACGTCGACAGTGAGCAGCCGCGCGGGAATATCCAATCATCCGCTCACGGCACGTGCAGCGAATTCCACCCTCAAGAACCACTTCTGTCTCATCCTCACACCAACGGTTGATTCGGATTGGGTGAAGGTTGGTCAGTTGATTGAGGACTAGTCGTACCCTGTGGTCGGGGACTGACGGTCAGTCCTCATTCAAAACGAGACGGAAGTGGGAACCAGTTCGGTTCTCACTCCCGTCTCTCATCCCCACTCTTCACGACCTATCTGCAAAGTATGGGTTTACCATACCCAATCACATACAAACTTTCGTCCAAATCCACCGCTGTTTTGTAAAGCATTGATTCTACATCACTTAGACCAGAGCCACAGGTGGGAATTGAACCCACGACCGCTCGATTACGAATCGAGTGCTCTACCCCTGAGCTACTGTGGCGGTTGTGACCCTGCACCCTGCGACCGACGACCTGCGAATGCCCTGGCGCGGACTCGAACCGCGACGCCTTGCGGCACCACCCCCTCAAGATGGCGTGTCTACCAATTTCACCACCAGGGCAAACCGCAGGGGTCAGGTGGGAGGTGTCAGGTGACAGGTGAAACCTGTGCCCTGATCCCTGAGATCTGATCCCTGCCCTACGACGGGAGCGACGGGGCTCGAACCCGCGACCTCTCGAGTGACAGTCGAGTGCTCTAACCAAACTGAGCTACGCCCCCTTCCACCAACCTCACGCACCGTGAGGCGATAGCCCCAACGGGAATCGAACCCGTCTCTGCACCTTGAAAGGGTGCCGTCCTAACCGATAGACGATGGGGCCCGATCGTCCTGCTGGTCGTGCGAACCTACCCATAGCGGTAACGGGATTCGAACCCGTGTTCCAGCCTTGAGAGGGCTGTGTCCTAGTCCCCTAGACGATACCGCCTCTGATCCCTGCCACCTGATCCCTGCCCTTCCAACAGGCCCGGAGGGAATCGAACCCCCAACCGCCGGTTTTGGAGACCGGTGCTCTACCAATTGAGCTACGGACCTAGGCAGGGTGGATGACGGGATTCGAACCCGCGACCCTCGGAACCACAATCCGATGCTCTAACCGACTGAGCTACATCCACCACACCGCTCTGGCCCCTGCCCTGCCAGAACCTTGAAAGCTAGGCCCGACCGACCACCGAATCAACCTCAATCCTTCGCACGGTCCATGTACTCGCCGGTGTTCGGGTTCACCCGCACCCGCTCCCCCGACGCGATGAACTCCGGCACCTGCACCGTCACCCCGTTCTCCAACACCGCCGGCTTGGAGCTCGCGGTCTTGGTCGCGGTCTTCATGACCGGCGCCGTCTCGACGATGGTCAGATTCAGGAACTGCGGAAGCTGGACCGACATCGGCTTCCCATTATAGAACTCGACCATCACCATCATGTTGTCCTGCATCCACGGGGCGTTGTCGCCGAGCGTCTCCTCGTCCATCTCGAGCTGCTCGTAGTTGTCCGTGTTCATGAAGTGGTACGAATCGGCGCTCTTGTAGAGGAACTGGAGCTCCTGCGTCTCCATGTCCGCCTTGTGCACCTGATCGTCCGCGCGGAACCGGTGCTCGAAGTTGTTCCCCGAGCGGAGGTTCTTGAGCTTGGCCTGCACCATCGCGCGCAGGTTCCCCGGCGTGTGATGCCGGAACTCGATGATGCGGCAGGGATCGCCTTCGAAGACGATCACCATCCCGCGACGGATCTGGGTGGCTGGGAGCGCCATGGGACTGGGAGCGACAGGTGAAAAGGACGGCTAAACTTCGACAGCCTCGCAATTTGGCCGCTGTCGCCCCTCAGGGTCAACTCTGCGGACCCTTGAGCCCCTCGATGGCCGGCCCTAAGGTCCGCCACATGTTCCGCGCCGCCTTTCGGGCCCCCTCCTCGGTGGGGTGGATCCCGTCGTCCTGGTTCATCGCGGGAACCCCAGCCACCCCCTCCAAGAAGAAGGGGATCACCCCCACCCCCTGCTCCGTCCCGACCGAGGTGAAGACCCCGCGAAAGGCCTTGGTATAGGCCGCCCCGAGGTTCTTCGGCGCCTCCATCTGCGCCAGCAGCACGGTCGCCTTCGGGTTCGCCCGCCGAACCTTCCCGATGATCGCCACCAGATTCGCCCTGGTGCTATCGGGATCCAACCCGCGGAGCCCGTCGTTCGCCCCGGTCTCGATCACCACCAGATCGGCGCGGTCGCGAAGCAACCAGTCGGCGCGGCGGAGCGCCCCCGCCGAGGTCTCCCCCGAGAGCCCCGCCCCGACGATCTGCACCCGGAGCCCCACCGAATCGGCCAACCTTTGCAGCACCGCGGGGTACGCCGAATCAGGATCGAGCCCCAATCCGGCGGTGAGGCTCGTCCCGATGATAAGCACGCGCGGGACCGCGGCGACACCCGATGCCACGCCGCCCGTTGCTGGCGCCGACGCCACCATGGTTGATTCCACGGGAACCGACGCGCTCGATGCGGGCTTCTGCTCGGAGCCACCGCACGCGCTCATCATCACTCCCACCACGACCACCGTGGTGATCCGCCCTCTCCAGACGCTCCGCATCGATGCTCGCCACCCGTGATCTGACGAAAGAATACCAGAGCGGGACCTCCCGCCTGGCCGTGCTCCGCGACGTGACCTTCGAGATCCCCCAAGGGGCGTTCGTCGCGATCGTGGGCCCCTCCGGCAGCGGGAAGACGACGCTGCTCGGTCTCCTCGCCGGCTTGGACCTCCCGAGCCGCGGCGCGGTCGTGCTCGACGGCGTCGACCTCAACGCCCTCGACGAAGATGGCCGCGCCAAGCTCCGTGGGGAGAAAGTTGGGTTCATCTTTCAGAGCTTTCAACTGATCCCGACGCTCACCGCGGCGGAGAACGTGCAGGTCCCGCTCGAACTGCGCGGCGAACCCGACGCCGCGACGCGCGCCCGCGACCTCCTCGCCCGCGTCGGGCTCGGCGACCGCACCCATCACTACCCCAACCAGCTCTCCGGGGGCGAACAGCAGCGGGTCGCCATCGCGCGCGCCTTCGCCAACCGCCCGCGGATCCTCTTCGCCGATGAACCGACGGGGAACCTCGACGGGACGACCGGCGAGAAGATCGTCGCCCTCCTCGACCAGCTGAATCGTGAATCAGGCGCGACGGTGGTGATCGTCACGCACGACCTCACCCTCGCCGAGCATGCGCAGCGGGTGATCCGCCTCCGTGATGGGTTGGTGATCGAGGATCGCCCGGGGCGTGGACGCCCCACGACCGCCGAGGCCGCGACCACCGCGACGGCGCCGGTCGCGTGAGCCAGCATTCCCCGGGGCTCGCGCCCCTGCTCCGCCTCGCCTGGCGCGAGAGCCGCACCGCACGCCGGCGGCTCCTGCTCTACATGAGCTCGATCTCGCTGGGCGTCGCCGCGCTCGTCGCGATCGACTCCTTCGCGGCGAATGTGCAGGAGTCGATCAGCGCGCAGTCGAAAGCCTTGCTGGGTGGCGATGTGAACCTGCGCGCGCGCAATGGCTTCACACCGGCCGCCGATTCCCTGCTCGACTCGCTCGCGGCGGCGGGGATCCCCTCAGCGACAGTCGAGAGCTTCGGCTCGATGGCGATCGTGACGCGCACCGGTGCGACGCGCCTCGCGCAGGTCCGCGCCGTGAGCGAGGGCTATCCCTTCTATGGTGAGGTGCTCACTGAACCGGCAGGGAGCTGGCCGCGGCTCCAGCAGGATCGTCATGCCTTCGTCGATCCTTCGCTGATGCTCTCGCTCGGTGCGCAGCCCGGCGACACGCTCGCGATCGGCTTCGCGCGCTTCGTGATCCAAGGGACGATCGTGAACGTGCCGGGCGATCCGGGGATCGCCGGGACGGTGGCGCCACGCATCTTCATCCCCGGGCGGTATCTCGCGGAGACGCAGCTCACCGGGTTCGGGAGTCGCGTGGAGCACGAGGCGGTGCTCAAGTTCCCTGCCACGCTGAATCCCGAGAAGTGGGCCTTCGATCAGGGCCCCCGCCTCGACTCCCTCGGACTCCGCGTGCGCACCTCGGCCGAGAACGAGGTCGATCTCACCGATGCGATCCAACAGCTTGCGCGGTTCTTAGGCGTGATCGGCCTCGTCGCGCTGCTCTTGGGTGGGATCGGCGTGGCGAGCGGGGTGAACGCCTTCGTGCAGCGGAAGATCGACACCGTGGCGGTGCTCCGGTGCCTCGGCGCCTCGAGCGCGCAGGTGCTGACGATCTACCTGGTGCAGGCGGCGGTGATGGGGCTCGTCGGCGCGAGCATCGGCGCGGCGCTCGGCATCGCGATCCAGATCATCCTCCCGGAGATCCTCTCGGGATTGCTCCCCGTGGATGTGACGGTCTCGATCGTTCCGTCGGCGATCCTCCTCGGCATCGGCATCGGGGTCTGGGTGGCGCTGGTCTTCGCGCTCCGCCCTCTGCTCGTGCTCCGACGCGTCTCGCCATTGCAGGCGATCCGACGTGATGACGCCGCGCTCGCGGCCTCGCGGCGCACCGATGTGTGGGGTTGGCTCGTCGATGCGGGACTCCTCGGAAGCATCCTCGCGCTCGCCATCGGCCGCGCGGAGACGGCGATGCAGGGGGTGTGGTTCACCGTCGGGATCCTCGTCAGCTTGGGGGTGCTCGGGGCGAGCGCGGTGGTCACCAGCGGACTCGCGCGCCGACTCGTCTCGCGGCGGTGGCCGTATGTGGTCCGGCAGGGGATCGCGAACCTCTATCGTCCGGCGAGCCAGACGCGCTCGGTGGTGCTCGCCCTCGGCTTCGGCTCGTTCCTGATCACCACCAACATCGTGGTGCAGACGAACCTGCTCGCGGGGTTCGACCTCACCGCGGCCGCGACGCGCGGGAACCTCGTCTTCTTCGATGTGCAGGAGGATCAGGAGCCCGGACTCACGCAGATGATCACTGCGAACGGGAGCGAGCAGGTGAGTGCGACGCCGATCGTGACCATGCGGTTAGCTGGCGTGAACGGTGTGAGCGCCGAGGAGTGGGCGACCTCCAAGGGACTCCCCGCGCGCTACTGGGCGTTGCGCCGTGAGTATCGCTCCACCTACCGGGATGCGGTGGTCGAGACCGAGAAGATCACCGCGGGTGAGTGGTTCGGTGCGGCGAGCCCCGGGGACTCGATCTTCGAGTTCTCCTTCGAGCAGGATATCGCCAAGGATCTCAAGCTCTCGATCGGGGACACGGTGAGCTGGGACGTACAGGGGGTGCGCGTCCGAGCGCGGATCACCTCCCTGCGCGAGGTCGACTGGGGGCGTTTCCAACCGAACTTCTTCGCCGTCTTCCAGCCCGCGGCAATCGATGCGGCGCCGAAGCAGTTCGTGCTCGTGGCGGCGGCGCCGAGTGATACCGCGGTCGCGCTCCTGCAGCGGGATGCCGTGCGCGCCTATCCTAACGTCTCGAGCATCGACCTCTCGTTGATCCGTCGTACGATTCAGCAGATCCTCGATCGCGTGACGCTCACCGTGCGCTTCCTCGCGCTCTTCAGCTTGGCGATGGGGATCCCCGTGCTCTTCAGCGCCGTGGCGGCGACGAGGCGTGATCGCCTGCGCGAGGGGGTGCTGCTCAAGACGCTCGGTGCGACCAGGCGACAGATCGGGTGGATCCTCCTTGCCGAGTATGCGGTGCTCGGGTTGCTCGGGAGTCTGAGCGGGATGGTGCTCGCCATCGGTGGGTCGTGGGCCTTGGTGACCTTCGTCTTCAAGGGGACCTTTGCGCCGGCGGTGCTCCCCGCGCTCGCGATCGCGACGACGATCGTCCTGATGGCGGTGGGGATCGGGTTGCTGACGGGGCGTGATGTGTTCCGCGAGACGCCGATGGCAGCGTTACGGGAGAGCTGAAGGCTGGAGGCTGAAAGCTTAAAGCCTTTAGCTTCCAGCCTTCAGCCTCTGTTCATTCGATCCGCACCAACCCGAGCCGCAGGGTCCCGCCCCCCGTCACCCCAACGACCCCATTCGCTCCTGATACCACGGTGAGCTCGACCGGGGCGAAGCCACCGGGGACGATCGAACCAAGCGTGAGGGATGGCGGCGCGAGGCCGATGCTCGCGGCCATCGTGGCGGGGGTGAGGCGGAGTGCGCGCACGGGGTCGACATCGGGGAATCGGGGATCGCCGCTCGGTGAGAGGCAGCCTCCCACTTGCTCGCAGAGTCCGCGGAACTGGCTGCGGAGATTCCACGACGGGAAGGTCAGGCGCGTGGGCACCGTGAACCCGGCATCATCGACCATCATCGTGAGCGCCCACTCGGGGAGGAGCTCCTCCCATGGGCGCTGAACCCGTGCCTCGAGATTCGCGAGTCCCGACTGTCCTCCCGTCGTGAGGGCCGCATAGGTGACGGTCTCGTCATTGCCCTGTTGATCGAGCGCCCAGCGCGTGAAGGCCCACGCAGCACCATAGAAGGAGATGTCACCAGCGCTCGTCGGCCCAAGCGGGGATCGCGCGGTGGAGCCGCGCAACATCTCATACAGGGCCTCGAGGTGCGGCTGCATGGCGCGAGGCGCATCGACGCACCCGGTCCTCGTGATCTCACAGGCGAGACTCGTCGAGAAACCCGTGTTCGCATTCCGGAGATGGCCGTAGATCGCTCGCGCATAGAGCTCCTCGGCGTGACGGGCCGTCGCCTCCTCGAGCCACGATTCCTCGAGCGGCTGTCCGCGCACGATGCGCTCCGCATACGACGCGATGTGCTTGAGCTCGTGGACGAGGGTCGCCCGCATCTTGCGACGCCACCGCGCGGGTGTGCCAGCCGCGTCCCCGCTCTGCGCCACGGTGGGGACCTGCGCGTAGATGATCTCCCCCATGTCACTCGCGGGGAACTGCGCGCGAGGGAAGAGATCGCAGGTCACGGTCGCGGCGAGGACGGTGCCCCCGAGGATCGTGTTCATCCGCGGGGAGAGCACGATCGTGACGCGCCCATCGTCGTCGAGGCGACTGTCCATCACGAGAGGATCGCCGAAGCGACGGACGATCGCCCAACCGAGGGAATCGAGCTCGGCCCCGACCGCGGCATAGAGCGCATCCTGCGTGCCGGCGAGGGTGGGTACCCCCTCGATGACCGTGCTCGTATCCTCGAGGATCGCGATGCGACGCCCCACCCATGCCACCCGCGTGGTGACGGGGCTGAACTTGGTGCAGAGGTCGGGTTGACCGAGCGCGGGAAGACGGATCGGACGGAGATCGCCGACGCGGGGCTCCACGAGTCGCGGCGCGACCGTGCGGGCCGCGCGGACGGATGCGGTACGCGGGGCATCGACCACGACGAGATGCGCATCTGCGGATCGCACGGAGGCGGTGCCGCCTGTCACACCGCTCATCGCACCGCTCATCGCACCGGTCTCGCCGCTCGCGACCACCCCGGTGAGTGTCGGGGCGATCGATGCGGCCCCGATCGACCGTGCGACATTGGTCACCGCGAGGCGATACCGACCGGGGCTCGCCGAGAGGTCGAGACAGTGGGCGGCCGTCGGCGTGAGGACCGCGAAGCTCCCGCGGTCGATGGTGCGCGCGGTCGCCACCTCCAAGGGAACCGACGCGACCCCGATCGCTCCGTCGGTCTCGATCTGGAGCGCCACCGTCCGACGTGGGGCACAGACGAAGCTCGTCGCCGGTGGGATGGCGAGCACCAACTGCGTCGCACTCGCCTGTGTGACCGGAACTGGCACCCCATCGAGCACGACGGTATTCGCCCCTGGCGATGTGGCGAAGAGCGACCCATTGACCACGAGGGTCTGTCCCGGGATCACCACGAGCGGCGCGATCGCGTCGATTACCGGCGCCGTCGGCGAGGGATCGGCGACGACCTCGACCTCGAGCGTGGTGCTGACCGCATCGATCTGCGCGACGACCTGCGCCTTCCCCACCGCGACGGCGGTCACCTGTCCGAGCGTGGAAACGGCGGCGATCCGCGCGGCGGACGAGCGCCACTGGATGCTCGCTCCGAGGATCGGCTCCCCGACGGAATCGCGTGGGACCGCCGCGAGCTGTCGAGCCCCGCTAGGGAGGGAGAGCCGGAGTGCGCCCGCGTCGAGCGTGATGGTGCGTGCGGGTGGGTTCCTCAAGGTGAGGGAGAGTTCCGCCGACAGGGCACCGGCGCTGACCCGCACCGTCCCGGGGCCCGGCGCGATCCCGAGCAATCGTCCGGCGGTGTCGACCTGGACCGTGTTCGGCGTCAGCGACCGCCAGCTCACCCGCGGGCCCTCGACCACCTCGCCTTCGGGCGTGAGCACCTGGGCCTCCGCCTGCATCACTCGCCCCGGGCGCAACTCGAGCGCGGGGACCAGAATCGCCAACGATCCCTCCACCGGCGCGGTCTCGACCGGCGCCTCACCACACCCCACCCCGAAGGCGAGGAGGAGCGCGAGCGCTCGGGCGAGGCGATTAGACTTCGTCACTCAACGGGTGCGGCACTGCGGGCGTTGCGGCGGGAGGCCGCTGCACTGGATCGACTCGGCCATCCCGGTGGCCAATGGTCCACAGGCGGTGTTCACGACGGTGCGCAACGCCTCGAGCGAATCCTTCCCCGAGGCGGTCGCGCAGTTCTGCCCGCCCTTGAAGGTGACGCAGGCGCTGCACTCCACCTGCTGCGCCTGCAGCGTGGTATAGAGCAGGAGGCCGCCGAATCCCGCGATGGCGGCGAGGGTGAGCAGGGTGCTAGGCTTCATCTCAGGAGGGGTAGGTCAGGCGATGACGCGATTTGCGCGATTTGGCTGGGCGGTCCTTGGGTATAACCTACTCGTCATCCTCTGGGGTGCCTACGTGCGCGCCTCGGGGTCGGGCGCCGGGTGCGGCGCGCACTGGCCGCTCTGTAACGGGGTGGTCATCCCGCGCGAGCCGGCGATCGAGACGTTGATCGAGCTCACGCATCGGGCCACCTCGGGCGTGGCGCTGCTGCTGGTGGTGGTGCAGCTCATCTGGGCCCGCCGCCTCGCCCCGCGCAGGAGCACGACCTGGGTCGCCACGCATGTGGCGATGACGCTGATGATCACTGAAGCGTTTGTGGGCGCTGGGCTCGTGCTCTTTGAGATGGTCGCTGACAACGTGAGTTTGGCGCGTGCGTGGTGGTTGGCGGCGCATCTGCTCAACACCTTCCTCCTCATCGCCGCTCTCGCGCTCGTCCCCTGGTTCGCCTCGGGGGCGCGCGCGCCGCGACTCGACGAGCCGAGCGGGGAACGCGGGCTCCTCGTCGCGAGCCTCCTCGGGATGCTCGCCGTCGGGATGAGTGGAGCGGTGACCGCACTGGGCGATACCCTCTTCCCAGCGACCTCGCTCGCCGCGGGACTCGCGCAGGACCTCGACCCCGCGTCGCACCTCCTCGTGCGACTGCGCGTGATCCATCCGACACTCGCGATCGGGGTCGGTACGCTGATCGCGCTCACTGCGGGCGTCGCGATGGTGCGCCGCCCCTCGCCGATGACCCGCCATCTCGGGACCGTCACCATCGGCTTGGTGGTAACGCAGCTCCTCGCCGGGCTCGTGAACCTCGTACTCCTCGCCCCGACCTGGATGCAGCTCGTCCATCTCTTGCTGGCCGATCTCCTCTGGATCGTCCTCGTCCTGCTCGCGGCCGCTACGCTCGCGGCGGACCGGCGGGATGGATCCGCATCGACCCCGGGAGCTGGTCGAGCAATCGGTTGAGATCGGTGGCGCGGTCGAGCGTCGTCACGAAGGTCAGCCCATCGAGCGTCACCACCAGCATCCGGTTCACCCCGTAGAGCACCACGCGGCCATGGCCCGCGTGCACCACGTTGCTCTCGGCGTCGACGAAGCGCGCATCGCCTGAGGCGCCGTTGCCATCATCATCGAGCTCGCGCGCGCGGCGCAGAGCGGCCCAGGTGCCGACATCGTCCCATCCGAACTCCCCGCGCACCACGAGGAGTCGATCGCTGCGCTCGAGGAGTCCGCGCTCGAGCGAGGTCGCGCGCACCATCCCGACGAAGCCCGGGAGATTGCCACGCCGGAGGGGATCAAGTCCATCGCGCACCTCGACGCAGTGCTCTGCCAACTGCTCGAGGAAGATACCGGCGGTCCCGATGAGGACGCCGCCGTGCCAGAGCGCCCCGTCGATGATCCGCTGGCGCGCCTCCATCTCGCTCGGCTTCTCGATGTAGCCACGCGTCTCGGCCACCCCGCCGGCCTCGAGCGAGAGATCGAGATCGAGCGGCGGCCCCGGGAGCACATAGCCGAACCCGGCCTCGGCGCGGGTCGCGGGGATCCCGATGGAGACGAGCGCCTGCTCGCGCGCCGCGTACGCCGCCGCGCGCCGCACCGTGCGACGGAACTCGTCGGGGAAGGTGATCGCGAGATCGGCGTGCACTGCGCAGGCGATCGCGCCGGGCCCGGCGCGCTGCACCAACTCCTGCGCCGCCCACGCGAGCGCCGCCGCGGTCCCGAGCGGACGCGGCTCGACGAGCACGTTCTCTTCCGGTACCTCGGCGGTGACGGAGCGGATGGCCGGCGCGATGTCGCGGCTCGTCAGGATCAGCACGCGCTCCGGCGGGATATCGGGCTGCAGGCGCCCGACGGTGTCCTCGATCAGCGTGCGATCGGAGACGAGGGCGAGGAGGGGCTTCGGCCGATCAGGTGTGGAGAGGGGCCAGAAGCGCGATCCGATCCCGCCGGCGAAGACGATCGCCCAGAGCGCGACCCCGGTATCGGGCGCACCCGTCGCGAGGCGCTGCGCCTCGGGGAGGGTGCCGGCTCCGGCGCTCGGGCCGAGGGGGTCGAGGTCGTCGATCGGGGTCACAGGAAACGAAAGCTACATCTCAGGCATATTGAGGGGAGATGCGGCATCGACTCGCCCTCCTCCTCTGCGGCGTCGTCCTCGGCGCCCCCCTCCCCCGCGCGATGGCGCAGCGCGCGAGCTGCCCGCCGGCGCGCACCGCCGCGGACCGCGTCAGGCGCTGATCCGCGTCGGGCACTGGTTCTGACCTAGAACCAGTCGTCCCTGAACTCCAACGCCGCGGGATCGTTGCGGAGCAGGAGCGCCACATCGGGACCGTTCTTCGGGAGCTCGAATCGCGCATAGAAGCGCGCCGCCGCGACCTTCCCTTCATAGAACGCCCCCTCATCGCCAGTCGCGCCCGTGGCGAGCGCGCGCGACGCGATCGTCGCCTGTCGCGTCCAGAGCCAGGCGAAGACCACGC
>Ga0194133_10001757_pt1 | contig 36258 bp, 32 predicted proteins | sample TA2KigOf40mmetaG_FD_155448 | JGI IMG/M metagenome (GOLD analysis project Ga0194133, IMG submission 155448) | Freshwater microbial communities from Lake Tanganyika, Tanzania - TA2015055 Kigoma Offshore 40m | ecosystem: Environmental > Aquatic > Freshwater > Lake | place: Tanzania: Lake...
TTGCGAGAAGTACTATTTGCGTCTTGCGTTTTGCGGAGAAAATTATCGGACATCGACCAACGAAGTCCTCTTACCAAATGAGGTTCTCTGGCGAACAAAAGAGGCATTCAGCGATGGAGTATCCTGCAAAGAAAGATCGTTGTATCAGATCATACAGGAGTTTGCGACAGAATGGTTTTATAAGGAGTTTTCTGCGTATATTATGAAGATTGACAATACACAGAATGTCTTTGAGCAAATCGCCAAATTAGATCCTGTCATGAAATATGTCGGGGACCATCTTGTACCGAAAACCGCCGAGCAATACTATTATCGATGGATCTTTGAAAAAGAGTATGCCAATCAGGGAAAACTAGTTCCCTATTTTTGGATGCCGAAATATATTGAGAATGCCTATGACCCCAGCGCCCGGACACTCGATATATATAATGGGGATGACGACGACGATGAGGAGGAAACCGTCGCCTCCTAACCACTATACATTCGGATTTTCATTTTCCTTACATACATAATATTCATTTGTAATATTATATATACACTCTGACTACGCAGCCATTCTATATTGGGTACAGCGGGTTATTCGCATATACATATATATTCGGATTGTTGTCCGGCTTTTTTTTATGGAAATTTTTTATAAGTGTTTTTTTATCGAAAAGTATTTTGAAAAAATGGTTTTTGGACATTTTTAAAAATGTCCAATTTTGTCTTTTTGACAAAAAGTTTTTTGAAAAAACGTGATTTTTTGAGTTCGCTGCATTTACCAGCGAAACGCATTTTTGGAAAAATGGAGGCGCTGCACAACTTTTTTTTATTTTTGTTTAATCCCGGTTTTAAAAAAGACAACATTTTGCGCAAAAAGACAACATTTTGCGTAAAAAAGACAACATTTTGCGTAAAAAAGACAACATTTTGCGCAAACCAAGATGCAGTAAAAATGTGTTTTTCAAAAATATCCGCGCTGCATAAAAATTTCTTGCAGCGACCCATGCCCATATATGTCCATAAATACTAGTATTTTGAACGTCTTTCGATTGAAAAGTTGTCTTGATACATGTTGTCTATATAGAAAAATAGATATAAACACACAACATATTTATCCTAACAAAATGTCGGCATCATCTATCCAAAGTAATCCATACGATGAAATTATTGAATATTTATATATTGGAAATGCAAGTTCTCTGAACAATAACATTAAACAACGATTTACAATGATTGTTAATTGCACAAAAAATACAGAATTATTATTTCCGTCCTATTGTAATCAAGAAAATTGTATTCGTATTCCGATTGATGATAGTCCGGATGAATGCGACCGTTTTTTGGCATTATTGAATGAAACCCATGTATTGGAAAAAATACATTATAGTATTATGAGCCAAGAACCTGTGTTGGTCCATTGTTTTGCTGGAATGCAACGATCATGTACCGTGGTCGCCTGCTATTTAATGAAGTACTATTATATGACGCCTTATGATGCAATTAGATACATACAATCAAAACGCCCTGTTGCATTTTTTGGCAATGTGAATTTCTTGAATGCAATTCGATTATTCTATCGAAATCATGTATATCAATTAACAAGACCCCCATAAATATAAAAAGGATGTATAATTATTGTTTATAATAATCATATTCCCATATATTACTCGTTGTACGCAGCCGGTGGTTGCATATATTATGAATACCCGGTGTGGATACAGTCGGGGGGTGTCCGGCTTTTTTTTATGGAAATTTTCATTAAGTGTTTTTTTATCGAAAAGTATTTTGAAAATTTGGTTTTTGGACATTTTTAAAAATGTCCAATTTTGTCTTTTTGGAAAAAAGTTTTTTGAAAAAATCGGATTTTTTCGATTCGCTGCATTATGCAGTGGATGGTATTTTTGAAAAAATGGTCGCGCTGCATAAAATTTTTTTGGACAAAAATTCCAAAAAGACAACATTTTGCGTAAAAAGACAACATTTTGCGTAAAAAAGACAACATTTTGCGTAAAAAAGACAACATTTTGCGCAAACCACCATCGTGCAAAATCATGGTATTCATGATATAACGTCGCTGCATAACTTATTTATGCAGCGGTGGGTTTTATTATTTAGATTGGGTTTTATTCATTTATGAAAAAGTTGGCAGGAATATGGTGTTATTATGACGGAGTTATACCCAGGATTTATAAATTCCACAGTTATTTAATATATTTCTGAAATGATTTGGGTTTTCTGAAATGATTTGGGTTTTCTGAAATGTTTTGGGTTTTATGATTTTTATTGAAATAAATACAATATATTATTACACCGACCGAAAAGAAAAATGAGACAAAATGTAGTTATGGTTTATATATTCTATAACTATGTTTCAAGTAGTTTGTTAAATGTTCCTTTGTAATTTTTGTTGCTAATATGTTTTTGATTGCTTCATGTATATCATCATAAGTGTTTGGACTTTCCTTTTTGATGTAGTGTTTCAACTGACTAAAGAATTCTTCAATACTATTTGTTTCTGGGTGATATGGAACAGAATACAATAATTCATTTTTACTATCTTCAATCGTTTCTCTGATTATTTTTGATTTGTGAATTACTGCATTATCCATGATAATAAGATGATTTTTGTATTTGTCTTTGATAAACTCATCATAAAATTCCAAAATATCTGGCGTTTTTACACCGCCTTTTCTATCTGGGTATAGTTTCCAACCGATCACTTTATTTGCACTTATAGCACATAACAAGTTGTATCGTTTGTAAGGGTATTTATTTGTCTTTTTAATTACTCTTGTTCCACTTCTACTGCGACCATATGAAAGTGTCATATTCAGAGGTATTGATGTCTCATCTAAACATATTGTTTTGGTGTAATCATAATTACCTAATTTCTTATAAAATTCAGACAAGTCGTCTTTTTCTTGTCCTTCTCTTTTTTCTGGATAATATTTGCTTCGCAATCTTTTTCTCGTTATTTTATTTTCATGTAAAATATTGTAAATGCTTTTATCGCTTAAACGAACCCCAAATTTATCACTTATTAGTTTGGAATATTCCCATAGTGTAGTAGTTGGATATTTTCTGACATAGTCTTTCACGAACCGCACTATGTCTGGTGTAATTTTTAGATTATGATTTTTCCGTGTTTTTCTATGTAAAGTTTTATGGTTCTTATATGTTTTAACCCATCGTGCTAATGATTGATATTTACAATTGAATATTTTACATGTATCACGCATATCGTTATTATGCTTCAAATAATATTGGACTGCACTTAATTTATAATCTTCGGTATGTTGCTTCATGATTTTATAAATTATAAATATTTAAAAATAACTTATGCATAATAATAAGAAATGGAAGAATTACAAAAAGAAAATGATGAATTGAGAAACAAGGTGCAAGAGTTGGAAGAGCGACTTAAAAAATACACAAATGGAGAAAATCACAAACGATATTATGAAAAAAATAAAGACAAAATAAAAGAACAAGGATCTAATTATCTGAAGAAACTTAAGGAAGATAACCCAGACAAGTTAAAGGAATATAGACGCAATTATTATTTGAAAAAGAAAGAAAAAGAAAAGATGAATAATGATGTTTGTGAAGAAGATAATATAATATAAAATTGACATAAAATTATTGTTGTATTTATAATAGTATAAACAGAACAATATGACTAAAACAAGATATGATTTTGAATATTTGAAGAAGTTTTGTGAAGAGAATGGTGTTGAACTATTAGAAGATTATAGTAGCGTTAATCTAAATAGGGATACTATAATTCGTGCAAAATGTTTAATTACTACTTGTCATGATATTTGCATTAAAACTTTTAGATGGATGACGAATAGAGGTTGTTATTGTAAAACTCATACAAAAGAAATTATGAAAGAAAAATGTAAAAATGCAAACATAGAAAGATATGGTGTTGAAAATCCATCACAATCAGAAGAATTTAAAAATAAAAAAAAACAAACCTGTTTAAAAAATCATGGTGTAGAATGGTCATTGCAATCTAAAGATATTAGAGAAAAAGGAAAAAAAACCAGTTTTCAAAAATATGGTGTTGAAAATCCAATGCAAAACCAAGATATTCAAAAAAAAACAAAGGAAACAAACATAAAAAATTTAGGAGTTGAATATCCACAACAATCTAAAGTTGTTAGGGAAAAAACAAAACAATCGTATATTACTAATTGGGGTGTAGAACACATATCTCAATCACAAGAAATTAAAAATAAAAAAATAGAAACATCATTACAAAATTGGGGTGTTGAACATACACTACAATCACAAGAAATTAAAGAAAAAACTAAAAACACAAACATAGAAAAATATGGTGTTGAACATACATTTCAGTCTGAAGCAATAAAGGATAAAATTAAACAAACATGTTTAGAAAGGTATGGTGTTGAATATCCACAACAAAATGCAGAAATATCAGAAAAAACATCAAAAAGTTCATTAAATTATAAAAACTATGTATTTCCATCTGGAAGAATAGAGCGAATACAAGGATACGAAAATTTTATGTTAGATGATTTATTGCAAAAAGAAAATATATGTGAAGATGACATTATAGTAAAAAGAACTGAAGTTCCTGTCTGTTGGTATGAAGATACAAATGGTAGAGAATGTCGTTATTATGTTGATTGTTTTATTAAATCGCAAAATAGATGTATTGAAGCAAAATCTACATGGACTGCAAACAAAGTAGATGATGATTGTATATTCTTAAAGCAAAATGCGTTGAAAGAAGCGGGATATATTTGTGAAATTTGGGTTTATAACTCAAAAGGAGAAAAAGTAGAATGCTACAAATAATTTAGGAAAAAGAATATTTGCGTATAATTACTTAAAAATATAATATTCAGTAATTATATAAATGAAAAAACGGAAAAAGTCTAATAGTCCGTTGAAAGTCATTAAGACATCTCTGAAAAGTATTTGTTTAGATCCAGAAACAATACTTACTCTGAATTCTTATTGCAAAAATCTCAATCTAATTGTGATACACGCATATCAGTTTTTACGATTGTATATACTACACAAATATCACGCCAATCAACCCCTTCCAAAAATAGATGATAAATTTATTGAACATATTATCAAGACCATTGCAGTCGGAGATAAAAGAGGAAGAAAATTAAGCAACGACGAATTAACCTTTTTTTATGAAAACCACTATAAGCAAACCATACAAGGCGAAAAGTTGTGTTATTCCAAATATGGTAATACAATTGGTTATACTGCTACTGCAATTTTGACATGTTTAGAAACAAATATTAAAACTCATTTTACAAAGCATTTAAGACGATTTATCAATATACAATTTGAAAATGATAGACATACGAAGGAAGAAAGACACGAACTCTACAAGAAAACAAAAATCATATTTGATGATCTAATGTATAATACTAACACATCTGAAAACGAATATAAATCATGGAAAGATGCAAACAAGCATTTTCTAATACCAGAAAAAATTAAAAAGAATGTGCATTATGATTTGGAATGTTCGCCACAAAACTATTTATATCCTATGATTTTTATGAGTTTGAAATTAGAACAACAAGAGAAGAAATTATTTCAGTTTTGTCCCTTGCGAAAATCACTTATACCAAAATACATGAATATTGACACGAAAACTCTTATTACGATGTTATTTGACACGAAGAAACACAAGACAACGCAAGGAAAATTACTTGATAAATTGAATGAAAACAAAGAACTCATTTGGAATTCATTATTCAACATGGAAAAAATAAATAAACTCATGAATACAGAAAGATATGTGTTTAACCATATGTTCTCTACTGATGGAGTAGGTTGTTCTTTGTTGTTTGTAAGAGTGGATATGAAAGATAAACCCATTCAAGAAAATACCAATTCATCGTGTAGTGAATATGATTACATAACAGAATTACCTGAAGAAGAGTTAAACCACTTAAAAGATTATAATAAGGTTGCTATTGACCCTGGAAAAAATACAATTATGTTTATGACAGATGAATATGGAAATACATTAAAATATACCAAAATGAAAAGGAGAATAGAGACATATGCAAAAAAGAAACGCCAAATTATTATGAAAACATTTGAAGAAAATAACATTAAACAAATAGAAGAACCATTAAACCAAACATGCTCTATGACTTGTAATTACGATAAGTTTATTGAGTATTTGAAAATGAGAAATAAGATTAACCAAGAATTACAAAAATATTATGAACAAGAGTTATTCAGAAAATTAAGATGGAGAAGTCATACATATACACAGAAAAGCGAAAGTATTTTAATAAATAAAATAAAGCGAACATTTGGAAACAAAATTGTTATTGGGTTTGGATCATACCAACAAACGCAACAAATGAAAAATTGTATGCCTACGCCAAATAAATCATTAAAGGATTTATTAGCAAAGCATTTTAAGTTATGTATTGTTGATGAATTCAAAACATCTAAAATGTGTAGTTTTTGTTTAGAGGGTGAAACATGTTATTACAAACAAAGAGAAAACCCACGACCATTCAGAGAAGGTTTGGTGAATATACACGGATTACTAACTTGCACGAAGTGTAGTAAGTCGTCTCATTCCCATTTAATGAACCGAGACCTAAATGGAAGTAGAAATATTTTGTATCTAATGAAAGAATGGATACAGAATAGACAACGACCTACTCTATTTTGTAGGAAACCAAAATTCATATCACAAGACGAGTGATAGACCCAAAGTTATAAATACCGAAAGAAAAGATTAAGAAAATGCGATTTTGAATTTATTTTTTAATATGTTTTTGTCTCATTTTTCTTTTCGGTCGGTGTAATATATAATAAACAAACAATAATTATGTCATCTTTACCTGACCCGACTTCCGAAAATATCTATCGTGTTCGAACAAATCTTAAGAATTTACAAAAATTCAATGATCAGCTTTACACATATACAATTACAAAGTGTGCAAATTGTTTTCTTTTATTAACGTTGAATGATAATGAAGACCCTGGTTTAGAAATTGGATTGGATTTACTTTCGGGTGCAATTACTGGTATTTCTGTTGAGGAATTTGGAATCATCGGTCATATTGCAGCGGAATTTATTTGCGGCCGTATTGAAGAATACGCGACATCCAAACCTCCGAGTCTGCTTATGCAGTTTTCAAGCTATATTACACGTATTCAACAGACAAGTATTCAATTCGATTCTGATTTATCTCTGTATCATAGTGATACTGAAACGTATTGGACCAATATGTATTCGGGTACAGTGGATACTCCATGGGGCCCAAAATCATACGAAGGTTGTCTCGCACAATTAGCGGAAATCGATTTCCCGTCAGAAGTTGATACCTTATATATGGATATGATGAAAAAGGCGGTATATTCCTTCGATCAGTTCATATGGTGGAGAATTATCAAAAACAATTTTTATAGAAATGGATGGAATTCTGGGTATCTTCTTCCTCCGATTGTTCAAGCAAGTGATTTACCCAATGGAGATACTAGTGCAAATAATTACAGTAGCAATTATATGGAAGAAGAACCCGCACATTTGATGATTTGGTCATATACGCACCAAACCGATAAAAAAGGTCGCGATACATCATATTACGTATTTTATGATTACAGTTTGGGGTGGCCTCCAAAAAACGGAAATGATCGCCCGATTAGCGATGATGCAGCAAAATACTTGTTTATTGATACGATTCCTGGAAATATAATAAATCCCGACGGATTGTTTAATCGATATTATGTGTTTTACAATTTTGGATTAGAACAAAATGGATTTTAACTTTGTTTCACTCTATTGTTATATTTGTATTTTATATTTGTATTTTAGAAACCGGATTTAATGGTGCAGTTTTGCAGAGACCGAATGTCTTGCGGTGCCACTGACTTATTCCATATGTTTGAATACCCTCCAAATGTTTCTTGGTACCGTATCCTACGTTTTTACTCAAATCATATCGGCTATCTAGTTCCGGATATTCCTTACATAGTTCCCAAATAAGATGATCATGGTGGTTTTTAGAAATAATCGATGCTGCAGCAATTCCGACATATAAGGAATCGCCCTGTTCAATTGTAATATGGGGTATTTCCTGGATAGATTCGCGGTATTCGTCAAACATGCAAAACGGCTTGAACTTGTCCCCATCCACAAGAATCAATACATCTTTAAACGGATCTAAGCATCTTCCCTGGTCCCTTTCGATTTCCTCTAATTTTTTCAATATAACATGAACACACTCATGCATTCCTTTAAATACCGCCTGCAATATATTAATTCTATCAATCTCCTCGGCATCAATAACACATATATGTTTTGCAATAACACACTCGTTCTGTAAAATATACTCGGCGACCTGATTCAGTTTCGCTTTGGAACTAAATTTTTTACTATCCTTGATATTGTCCATGCAGAAATTTGTTAAATCGCGAGATAATACCACCGCGCCTATACAAGTCGAATAACACAGCGTCCCCCGAGCACACTCATCAATACATATTTCATATTTGTATTGATCTCCATAATGGGGAATCAGATGATGAACGATTTGTTTTGGCATTCTCTATTTGCGTTTCGTTATGAATAGGACGATATATGATGCTGCATGTATTGTATATCATATAATCAATTTTATTGTTGTAGAACTGAACAATATTTATTAGATGAATAACAATATAGGAAAAATATTACATATGTATATATTACAAAAAATGATGATTCAATCTATTCTTTTTGCAGTATTTGTTGCTGGAGTGAATGCCCAGCAGTTGCGCGGTTCAGTTGCACACGATAGTGCGTTGCAATTTAGTGATGAGTATGAGTGGAGAGAGTTTAACATCTTCACAGAGAGATTTAATAAGCATTATGATAATATTGATGAAATGGCGCATCGATTCGCTATATTCAGGGAGAATCTTCGAGAGATCATTCTCCATAACTCGGATTTTAACCAAACATTCACTATGGGCGTGAATCAATTCACAGACTTAACCCCGAGCGAATTCAAGAAATTCTATATTAGCGGTATGAGTGCCGAGGCCGAGGTTATGTTGGGCAGTTATGGTTGCAAGGCATTTAGCAGTTCTGCGTCGTCTGCCCCTACTTCCATCGATTGGAGAAACAAGGGAGCGGTTACCTCCGTGAAAGACCAAGGCCAGTGCGGAAGCTGCTGGACATTTTCATCGACGGGTTCCGCCGAGGGTGCCTGGGCGATTTCGACCGGAAAGCTTGTGGATCTTTCGGAGCAACAGCTTGTCGATTGTGCTACCGGCATTTCGTATGGAAGCCACGGTTGCAATGGCGGTCAAATGGAGGGAGCAGACAAGTATCTTATTGAGCACGGACAGTGCTCTCTTGCGTCCTATCCCTATACCGCCAAGGATGGCAGCTGCAAGCCATGCACATCGGTTGCTCATTTTTCCAGCTGCTCCGATGTGAAACCCAATGATCAGGTATCTTTGAAGGGCGCCGTTGCCCAACAACCCGTTTCTGTCGCGATTGAGGCGGATACTCGTTATTTCCAGTCATACAAATCGGGCATTTTAACCGACGCCTCGTGCGGTACCAAGTTGGACCACGGTGTGTTGGCGGTCGGATATGGCTCTGAAAATGGCCAGAAATACTGGATTGTGAAGAATTCCTGGGGCAATACATGGGGCGAAGCCGGATATGTGCGCATTGCTAGATCCGAGAGCACCAATGATCCGGGTATTTGCGGTATTGCGATCCAGCCATCCTTTATTAGTGTGTAAATGTGAATGAATTTATCCGATAATATTATTATTTATAATAATACTATAGTGAATACTGCATATGTTAATCCAATTCATCGAATTTCATCCAATATTGTATTCGTATGTGAATGATTTACAATCTCTTCAATAAATTTGTGGATATCGTCATAGACGTTGTTGTTAATATTTTTATAATAATTCACTATTTTGTGTTGTAATTTATCAATATAAAAACAATTATTCTTAGAAAAGGCCTGACATATATTTAAAGGTCCGCCATATCCAAAACCAACATTCAATTTTGCATTGTTTATTAGAAATAAATCCTTTTCAAAATCATACACATTATTTCCAGAATACAAACTATGATATGTTAAATCGATTACATTATTATTCGTTTTCATCAACATCATCATTTCATACAATGACGTTATGTTATGCGTTATAGCCTCGATGTTTTGTTCAACGTGTTTTTCACCCAAAATAATAATCGTATAATGCGTTTTAAAATGTTTGAAGAAATCAATCAGTATTGGATGCAATGCTTTAAAATTCCCCGAACAATAATCAAATCTTGCTTTCGTGTGAAAAATGATGTAATTCCCGTATTCGTTTTGAAATTCATTATCAAATATGTAATAATCTCTTAGATATGTCGCATTCAATCCATATTCGGATATAACATTACCGGGATTGTTATGGGTATTCATGTGTATGATTGTCTCAGGAAACAATTTATGTAATAAATATTCGAGGAAATGTATGTACTTGGCTGGATCTAATCGATACTGAGTAATAATATCTTGCCTTACATATAAATGATTAATTGATACATTATTTGAGATTAGTTGCATTTTGAGTATCAATAAATCTCCAATTCCAAGATTAGGTGCTATATTCATGTTTTGCTAATAAAATTAATATTCACGAATGGATCCTTAATCATACATTATAAAAATGGTTTAACACATATAACGCAAATTGAAACTCAATTACATACAATAAAAGTACAGATAGAATTTGAATGACTAAAGAATAGAATTCTTATTCTTATTCTTATTCTTTAATTCTTCAATACTATTTCTTTCTGGGTGATACGCACGAATCATATATGTTTCTCTTGTATTTTATTATTACCAATTATCGTAATAAAATATTTATCAAATAAATGCATATCGCACGCATATATGTATGTGTATAACATCGTATGCCATGTCAATAAATATATTATAGCGAATATTTTCGTTTCATAGAATATAACAGTTATATTTATATATCATAATACATGAATATCAAAATAACACCTCTAATACTTTTTTTATTTTTGCTACTTGTGTTAGTGGTCTCTATACTATTTAGTCGATATTTACCAGCAAGAGAGGGATTTATCTCTTTTGCAAATGAGAAATCTCATTTAGCCCCTGTTTATATACCTCAATATTCATCGAGCACAAGTGCGACATTTAGTCCCGTGGTTAAGCTTTATGATAATGCCTTCTTTGATATGAGAAATGGTAATTTGATCGAGGTCGATGGCATCGCGATTGTTTCACCCACACAAGGCGGTAATGTATCGGGTAATGTATCGGGTAATGTTAGCGGCAATGTATCCGGCAATGTATCCGGCAATGTATCCGGCAATGTTAGTGGATCCAGTATTAGCGGATCCAGTATTAGTGGATCCAGTATTAGTGGATCCAGTGTTAGTGGAAATGTATCGAGTGTTAGCAGTACAAGTTCTATAACGGAAGGATTTGATTCAACTCCCACAGTTCAATCGTCGATCTCCAAAATATATGTGGTGAAACGAGAGGAAACACAGCCGAGTGTATATTCTTCTGTAGTATCGAGTAATGGCACCCCTGTTCCAGCGGATGTTCCTGAAAGCCAGATCTCGACTACCTCCGATGTGTATTTGTCGAAAATATATAATACGCGAGGATCAAATACAGACAAGTACCAAATTCTATATATGACATGGGGAACTCGCACCTATATGCATATGATTCGCATAGGCGATTCTCCCAAGCATATTGCTTCTTATTTGATGGGAGAAGATTCCGCCGGACATGTGAAAGTATATTCGGAATCAACCATTCAAGTCGGACCTTACGTCGATGATGCGGATTCTAATAATGGCAAGTATGTTCCAGTGGAGCTCTATGATCCAAGTGCAAACATATATCAATTGAGTAAGAGTGTTCGATATGACCAAAGAAACGGCAATCTAGTTATTTTTGACAAGGAAAAGAACACAATAAAGGTGTATAATCGAAGTGGCGCAGAAACTACCAGTTATAAGACAATTATACAAACCTCCATACCCAGCACAACATTTGAGCCATGGATGGTGAATGATGTCGATAAAAATATGATTCTGTATATGCCTCATCGATCAAACACGTTTTTGGTAGTTATCCAAATGGATCCAACCGACAGTTCCAAGTTTGTTTTAGGAAAAATGGCCCGTTTTGCTCTAACACAACTAATTTCGAGTCCGAGTCCGACACAAACGCCAACACCAACGCCGACTCCACCTACCGCGCCTACGGATAGTCCCATGAGCGAATACTATAAGTGGCTTGCGTATTGGAGCACCCATGTATTGTACGAGAATCAAAATGACGACGACTATATTCGTAAAACACAAATTGTGCCCCCTGTATGCCCATCGTGCCCGTCATGCCCATCGTGCCCCAGCAGCGGAATATGCACAAACTGTGGCGGCAATGGCGGATGCGGAACATTAACAAAAGACGGTAAATCGATTGTGAAAGATAAAAATAATAAAGATAAAGATACCAAAAATGCTGATTCCAACGGAGATGTTAAAAATTCCAACGGAGGTGTTAAAACCCCCAAAGAAAATATTTTTGAAAAAGCGATCGGGGAGACCGGCGATATTGCTGAAAAAACACTAACTACTACGGGAGATGTATTGAAAACAACTGGAGGTGAAGTAACCTCGCTTATCAAATCCGCGGGTTCTGGTACCGGAGAGTTATTGAAGGATACTGCTTCTGGAACAAGCGATTTGCTGAAATCCGCAGGAAGTGGAACCGTTGATTTGTTGAAGTCCGCGGGAAGCGGAACCTTGGATCTCTTGAAATCCACGGGATCCGGAATCGCCAGTCTCGGAGATAATAATCGACAAAACTTGCGACAACAACGACAAATACAACCGTTGCAACCACAACTACAACAACAGTCGCAACCCACTACATATCCTCAAGATTCTGTTAGAACAACGGGACTTACACAACGCGCTGCGCCAGTCGGGATGTACCAGGGACGAGCCCTAGGACCTGTGGATTATTATAGTCAGTACGGTGCATTGCAGCCAAAGGGTGATGACTTCATACCGATTACGGCGGATTTCAGTTCTTTCCGTAAGTAATATATATAAAGGACTTTGCGTTTAAAATATCTAATACACAATATTATTGTTTATTAGAAGAGAAGATACCATCGGATTTGAATCATGATTACGAATATAAATATGAATCATATTCTTGAACGAGAAAAAATCGCAGATCAAATCAAACGAATCCTCCTATCTTTCGATAGTTGCTGTAATGATATATCTTTCAAGAAGGGAATCTATATCTATGGATCTCCCGGGTGTGGAAAAACACAGTTTGTCATGAATATATTGAAAGAGGTGAATTACGATATTGTGAAATATGATGCGGGAGATGTTCGGAATAAAACGCTCATTGATACGATTACCAGCAATAATATGTCGAACTGCAATGTTTTACAAATGATGAAGGGCGTATCCAAGAAAATCGCGATTGTTATGGACGAAATCGATGGAATGAACAACGGCGACAAGGGGGGAATAACCTCCCTCATCAAACTGATCCGTCAGAAGAAAACGAAAAAACAGAAGCTGGAGTGCAAAACCATGAATCCCATTATTTGCATCGGCAATTACTATATTGATAAGAAAATCAAGGAACTCATCAAGGTATGTAATGTTTTTGAACTGCAAACTCCCACGAATCTACAAATGTCCCGATTGCTGCAATCTTATATTCCGTCCATCTATGGCTCGGATTCTTTTTCGGCAATATCCGAGACACTGTTGAACCATATGCAGGGAGATTTGCGAAAACTGGATTTCATACACAATCTGTATAAGAAGAAGCCGGAGTTGATGACTCCCGAAAACATTCAGAAAATATTTCAAACGAAATCTTTCAACGAAGATACCAAGAAGATTACGCAGTGTCTGATTAACCAACCGATTCCTCTTGCCGACCATAATACATTTATGAATGAGACGGATCGAACCACGGTCGCATTGCTGTGGCATGAAAATATAGTGGATATGCTGAACAAAGTGCATAAGTCGAAATCAGTCCCCTTTTATTTGGATATTTTGGACAACATGTGTTTTGCGGATTACACCGACAGGATAACCTTCCAGAATCAGATATGGCAGTTTAATGAAATGAGCTCGCTTGTTAAGACGTTTTATAATAACAAGTTGTATCACGATGCCTTTCCGATGCAAAGGGGGAAATTTGATCCAGAGGAGGTGCGATTCACAAAGGTGCTAACAAAGTATTCGACGGAATACAATAATTTGCTGTTTATTTACAATTTGTGCCAGGAACTGGATATGGACAAGAAGGATCTGATCTCCTTTTTCCAGGAGTTAAGGCTCTATTATGGCAAAGATTTTCTGAACAACATTGAAATTTTGCATGAAGTGGAGAAGATATTCGAAAACAACAACATAAGCAAATTGGACATTAAGCGTATGTATCGATATTTAGACAAAAACGTAAAGAAAGACGTTATTGTAGAAGATGACTCTATGTCGGAAGAGGATGAATAAACATATTGTATCGTATTTACACATTTACACCGGAAATATATGAATATTTTTATACATATACTTCTTTTTTCTCACTACATTCCTAGGCAGTAAGGTTGTTATGAATGATTCTAACCAATTGCATAATGATGCAATTTGTATGTATAGCATTGTTCCATTTATTATGCCAGTGATAACAGAAACTCCCTTTGAAAAATGTATCAAAATTGTATTCTTTATCTGTACTTTCGAAGAATTTTTGGCAGCCAATATTGTATGGATTTATTATCCAGTCTGGGTCAAACCAACTACACGGTAAAACAAGAATGTCTATTGGCAAATCATAGGTTAGATTTGCTTGTTGAAATCCCCATCCGCAATTAATTTTCGCGATGAATTGCATGTTTTTCTTCATTTTTTCGGATTTTGCTTCTAATGACATATAGATGGCATTGTTTGGATAATTTTGATTCTCCCATTGGTAGAGACATATTTCCCTTTCAAACTGATTAAATAGGGGGTCAAAATTTCTTAATATAAAACAGTCTATATCTAACCAAATACCGCCGTAATTATATAGTAATAGGTTTCTTAAGAAATCAGAATAATAGGTTATATCATGTGATCCGTATTCGTAGTTTGTGAGAAAATCGATTTTTTTCTTTTCATCGCTTAGCGAAAAATATCTTATTTCTGCGTATTTTGAAATTTCCACATTGTATTCGTTTTCCGTATTATTTTCAATCCACAATATTATTTTATGCTTATTTTTATAAACATTAAAATAATAGCAGGATAATATCGAATACAAATGTTTTTCATTCAATACACCGTTCCAATAAAAATGGAATATAACTGATTTACTATATTCTCCCGTTAGGTCTAGCGCAAGATTGATTGTTTCTGTATAATCACTTTTGTCAATCAATAATTTCATTTATCACTTATCACGTATATATTTCTACATATATATCTTCTATGTATGTTCATCTTCTATGTATGTTCTAGGCTAAAAAATGTAAAATCAATAGACAAGAAGGACCTGATCTCCTTTTTCCAGGAGTTAAGGCTCTATTATGGCAAAGATTTTCTGAACAACATTGAAATTTTGCATGAAGTGGAGAAGATATTTGAGAATAACAACATAAGCAAATTGGACATTAAGCGCATGTATCGATATTTAGACAAAAACGTAAAGAAAGACGTTATTGTAGAAGATGACTCTATGTCGGAAGAGGATGAATAAACATATATTTATATCTATAGATTTTGAATGTCTTAAGGGTGTAAATAACATATGCATACAGTAATGATCCTGTTATTTCTACTGGTGCAAACTCAATCGATGGTATTGCATCTCAACATACAAGTACTGCAACTATGAATATAACTAATATTGACAGATACGGAACCTGCTCCAAAAAAGAACATACATATTGTCGTAATATATTTGATAATAAATTATAATATTTTAATATTATAATTAATCAATGTCGATCCCTGCGGCGACTCCCACATATTCTCTGTTATTCAGTGGATCAAACTATGCAACTGCTGGAACTTCTTATAATAATTATACTACCGGAACATTAGAGGGATGGATTAGAAATGTAGCAACACCTAGTGGAGATAGAATTATTATGGGTGTAAGACCAAAATATCTTATCTATTTAGCTAATAACATATTATCTGTCTTTGATTATGGTGGAAATGCTGCTAGATCATCAACTGTTAATCTTAGCAATGATTTTGGATGGCATCATATTGCGCTTGTATTTGAGTTTGGAGTCTCCGCAAATAATATATTGTACTTTGATGGTGTCCCGGTACTATCGAATTTCGCATTATCTGCCGGCGGAACAGCAAGTAGTTTTGATGTAGGAGGAACATCTTTTAATTCTTCTTCTGGTTTTAATGGATATATTGATGATGTTCGTCTTTGGAGTATCCGTCGTACGGGTGCAGAGATCTTTGGAAATTTTAATATACAAATATTAACAAACACATCGGGCCTAACCGGCTATTGGCTTTTCAATGAAAACACAGGAACTACCGTCGCAAATCAAGTTAGTGGTGGTCCATCCTTAACTACGGTGGGTTCTCCAACTTGGAGTGATGGCAGACCTATTTATACCAATATGTCTTATACTATTAATAACATTGCAGCTACTCCACCTACTGGTACTATTATATCGTATTTTGGTGCATCAGATCCTTCTGGATGGATTATATGCGACGGAGTCCTTCGTACAAACGGAGCTGACGGAAGATATAATGGTCTATTATTACTCAATATAGGTTCCGGTACTACATCCAATTATACGCCGCCAAATTTACAAGCAATGTTTTTAAGAGGAACGGGTACAAATGGGTCATATAGCGGACCCGCATTAAATGCGCAACAGACAGATACTTTTAAATCGCATTCACATACCCTTTCAAATACATTTACTTTTAGAGGTGATGCTGCTGGCAGTGGGAGTGCCCCTACAACTAACTGGAATGCAACTCCATCTGCAACTAGCACTACCGGTGGTACGGAGACGCGACCGGTAAATATAGGCGTTTATTGGATTATTAAATTATAATTTTACATACATAATATTATTTCCAGTTAGTAATATTATCAATGTCTTATTTATAGCATACATGTCATATAGTGTTAATAATACTGTTGCAATAACACCAACAGGTTCATTTATGGCATATTTAGGTTCATCTGATCCAGATGGTTGGATTATATGTAATGGTGTTGTTCGCATAAACGGAGCAGACGGAAGATATAATGGCCTATTAACCCTCAATATAGGTTCCGGTACTACATCCAATTATACGCCTCCAAATTTACAAGCAATGTTTTTAAGAGGAACGGGTACAAATGGGTCATATAGCGGACCAGCGTTAAAAGCACAACAAACAGATGCTATTATTTCTCATTCCCATACTATTCCAAATACATTATCAGCGAAAGTTCCAAAGACACAGGGTGGTGGTGGCACAGATATGCTTCAGTGGAATGGGAACACATCTGCAATTGGCAGTACCGGCACGGAGACGCGACCAGTAAATATAGGCGTTAATTGGATTATTAAATTATAATTTTACATACAGAATATTATTTCCAGTCATTAATATTATCAATGTCTTATTTATAACATATATGTCATATAGTATTAATAATATTATCGCAACTCCCCCAACAGGGTCTATTGGTGCATATTTAGGTTCATCAGACCCTGATGGATGGATTATATGTAATGGTATTGTTCGCACAAACGGAGCTGACGGAAGATATAATGGTCTATTATTACTCAATATCGGTTCCGGTACTACATCGAATTACACGCCTCCAAATTTACAAGCAATGTTTTTAAGAGGAACGGGTACAAATGGGTCATATAGCGGACCCGCATTAAATGCGCAACAGACAGATGATATTATTTCCCATTCCCATACCATTATAAATACATTCGTTTTATTTAGTACGGGTAAAACTGGCGGATCCGCAGATGTAGTCAGCTGGAATGCAACACCATCGACGACAAGTAGTACTGGTAGCGCCGAAACACGTCCGGTAAATATTGGTGTAAATTGGATTATAAAATTATAAATATACTCATATTATCATATTATAGTTGTTTATTATTCTTCTACAATATTCATGTATTCATGTATTTAGGCATTCATACATACTTCACATTCATTCAAACAAACAAACAAATAATATTCATATTTTCATTTTTTAATTTAATTTAATTTAATTTATTTTAGGGATTTCCCCAAAATATTTTCTTTTTGTAGTGTATAACTAACCAAACAAAATGGCTGGTGGTCTTATGCAACTTGTCGCCTATGGCGCTCAGGACGTCTTCCTTACCGGAACCCCTGAGATTACTTACTGGAAGGTGTCTTACAGACGCCACACTAACTTCGCGATGGAGAGCATCGAGCAGACGTTCTCCGGACAGGCTGATTTCGGTCGCCGTGTTACCTGCACTATCAGCAGAAACGGTGATCTTGCCTACCGCACCTACCTCCAGGTTACTCTTCCCGAGATTAACCAGGCCCTCGGCAACGGTGGTGATGTCTATGCCCGCTGGCTCGACTTCCCCGGTGAGCAGCTCATTGCTCAGGTTGAGGTTGAGATCGGTGGTCAGCGCATTGATCGCCAATACGGTGATTGGATGCACATCTGGAACCAGCTTACCATGCCTTCGGAGCAGCTCAAGGGCTACTTCAAGATGGTCGGCCACACCACCCAGCTTACCTACATTACCGATCCCACCTTCGCCAACGTCTCTGGCCCCTGCGCTGCCTCCGGAGGACCCACCCAGGTGTGCGCTCCCCGCAACGCTCTCCCCGAGACCACTCTCTACGTGCCCCTTCAGTTCTGGTTCGCCCGCAACCCCGGTCTTGCTCTTCCTCTTATTGCTCTCCAGTACCACGAGGTTAAGATCAACATCGATTTCCGCCCCATTGGTGAGTGCCTCTGGGCCGTGAAGTCCCTTACCGCTACCTCGGGCACCCAGTCTGTCTCCCAGGCTTACCAACAGTCCCTTGTTGCTGCCTCTCTCTACGTCGATTACATCTTCCTCGATGCCGACGAGCGCAGAAAGATGGCCCAGAACCCCCACGAGTACCTCATCGAGCAGGTGCAATACACCGGCGACGAGTCTGTGGGTTCCTCCTCCAACAAGATCAAGCTCAACTTCAACCACCCCTGCAAGGAGCTCATCTGGGTTGTGCAGCCCGACGCCAACGTCGATTACTGCGCCTCCCTTGACGCTGCCTCCGTGCTCTTCAAGACCCTCGGTGCCCAGCCCTTCAACTACACGGATGCCATCGATGCTCTTCCCCCTGCTATCCATGCCTTCGGCGGACCCGCCGAGACCTCTGGTGCCAACGCCGTTATCAACAGCTCTGGTCTCTTCCAGATGGCTGGTGCCATTGATACCAGCGCGGTGACTGCTACCATGGACTGGGCCTCCGGCGGAAACAACATGACACCCTTCACGGCTGCTACTGTCACTGGTTCTGCTGTCTCTGATGCGGGAACCTTCGTTATTGCTGAGACTGCTCTTGACCTCCACTGCTGGGGTGAGAACCCCGTGGTCACGGCCAAGCTCCAGCTTAACGGCCAGGACCGCTTCTCTGAGCGCGAGGGATCCTACTTCGACGTCGTTCAACCCTTCCAGCACCACACCCGTACCCCCGATACCGGTATCAACGTGTATTCCTTTGCCCTCAGACCCGAGGAGCACCAGCCCAGTGGCACGTGCAACTTCTCCCGTATCGACAACGCTGTTCTCCAGCTCGTTCTTTCTTCGGGAACCGTTGCCGGTACCGCGACTGCCAAGGTTCGCGTCTATGCTGTTAATTACAACGTGCTCCGTGTGATGAGCGGCATGGCTGGTGTTGCTTACTCCAACTAAACACGATATATTGTATCGTTTAATATTAAATACTTATGTATTTTATATTATGAGTCAAATAAACATAGATGTTTGCTTTAAAAAATAATTTTGTAAAAGCAAAAAATCTGAAAATATGGTAAAGCAAAAAAGCAAAACTTTGGTCCATAAAGTTATTGAGCAAAAAACTTTGCTCCTGAAGGTTCAGGAGCAACTTGCTTTCCCAATTGGGAAAGCAAGATTTTTGGATATGTAAATTTGCTCCTGAACCTTCAGGAGCAAAGTTTTTTGCCCCACCGACCGGTGGAGCAAACAATAATACAAAAAGGGTGTCGGTATTCCCTTTATATACACTATTTTTATTACCAGTATGCACTTTGATTATAAAAGCAAAGAAAGAATATAAAGATAATTATATTTTATATAATATACAATACAACGTATAATATTATGATGAGCGTTGATATCGTGAATCTTATTGAAAGCAATCCAATTACCAAGCTGACTGGTAATTATCAAAACCAGCTAATCGAGAAAGTTCGTAATACATTCACGGATTATGAACAGCAAATGTTTTTGTCTAGCTTTTATTGCTATTTAAATTTTGATTCGAAAAAAGATTTTGTCGTAGATCTGGATAATGTATGGAAGTGGTTGGGGTTTAATCAAAAGTATAACGCAAAATATATGCTTGAACGACAATTTACGATCGATATTGATTATATCATTATACAAGAAATGCGCCAAGATAAGAAAATTCGTGGAGGTCATAATAAAGAAACTATTATGTTAAATATTGAAACCTTCAAACGTTTTTGTTTGAAAGCTGGAACCAAAAAGGCAGATGACGTTCATAATTATTTTATTCACTTAGAGCAAATCATGTTAGAAGTTGTAAATGAACAAAAAAATCAGGAGCTAATAAATCAGTTTAATACACAAGTTAAAATGCTTGAAAATAGAATTGTCCATGAAAAGTCATTGGAGCGTGAAAAAACCTTGTTGGAAAAGTATGCTAGCTCTGGATCGCTCGTGTATATTATCAAGGTTATGTCCTATCAAGATGGTACTTATGTTATTAAAATCGGAGAAAGTCGAATGGGTATTAAAAATAGGTATGTTGAACATAAACAAAATTATAATGAGTGTGTATTGCTCGATTGTTTTCCGATTGAAAAGAGTAAGAATTTTGAGAAATTTCTGCATCAACATCCTAAGATTTGTCCTAACAAGGTGAAGAACTTAGAAAATCACGAGAATGAGAATGAACTCTTTTTGGTCGGAAAAGAATTAACATACAAGATGATTACAGACATAATTCAGCAGAATAAGAACAATTATAATTACAACATTAATACATTGCTTACCAAGATTGAAATGTTGGAAACCAAGATCGAGATGTTGGAAACCGAGAATAGAAACCTGAAGGCAAATACATATACAAATACTAGCACGACGAACTCAATAAACTCGTGCATTTCTCAATCAGATATTTCATTACTTATTGCCAACAATCAAAGAATGATGGAATCTATCGAATCAATACGTGTATTATGTGAAAAGAATGCGTCTCATCACCCTCTTCCACCGAAAGAGGTTAAGATGACAACAGGATTCAACACCCAACTCCCACAATTGGGACCGCGTCTCCAGAAAATAAACCCTGAAACAATGCAGCTCCTTAAGGTGTATGATTCCGTTACAGAGGCCATGAATGAGGACAAGCACATTAAGCGCCCCTCTATCATGAAGGCGATCCGGGAAAACACGGTGTATTGCGGGTTTCGCTGGTTTCTCGTTGAAAGAAACCTGGATGCAAATATCCTGACCGAGGTTCCTCCCACTAAACAAACGAAACAACAGAACCTCGGCTACATTGCAAAGTTGGATCGCGAGAAGACCCAGATCCTCAATGTTTATTTGGACAGAAAAACCGCGGCACAGATCAACGGATACCAAAGCATTTCCGCGCTCGACAATCCGGTAAAGAACGGCACGATTTCCAACGGACACTATTATATGGTATATGACTCATGCAATAAGAAACTGATTGCGGACTATGAAGCTCAACATGGTCCCCCGGTCCTGTACAAGGACGGCGTGGGACAGTTTGATGAAGACAACCAATTGGTCGCGGAATTCACGAGCAAATACGATTGTATTAAAGAAATGAAAATGAGCGACAAAACGCTCGCCAAAGCGCTGGATAAAGATGTCGCTTACAACCAATTCTACTATAAGACGATGGGTGCCAAACTCCAACACATCTTACAATAATATATCTATTAGTTGCATTATACATAAATAATGCAACTATTCTCAAACGCGTCTTTATAATATATTTATGTGTTGTATCCAGGGAGAACAAACAATTCATTGTGTTTGAATACGGAATGAAACATGTATCCATTTCTCAATAATAAATGCCGACATTGGTCTTCCTTTTCCTTATTTTTGCCCAACATTTCGATCATAATAATATGAATGGGCACCGAAAAATCCCAGGAAAGGAGAACCTCCAGCTCATGGCCTTCGACATCGAGGACCATGAAATCAATATACGATATATGACAGCTCTTAATAATGTCGGTTAAAGACCGTGGCTTTTTCATCATTGTATTTTGTTGGAGGCAAGCATTTTCAGCATTATCGAAAAATTCCGGAAAATGCGTAGATGGCAATGTATTTTCAACGCCTGATACGGCAGAATGTATATTTTCGAAATACCGAAATTTCAGATCTTCGGTTGCGTTGCTTACTAAATCATTGAACAAAAAATTGTTGGGCCGGTTCTTTACCATAGAGTAAAATTGTGTTGGGTGCGGCTCAATCAATATTCCCCTCCAATCAAAGAAATCCTGAAACATTTTTGTGTTTGAAAAAAGAACTCCATCTAATGCACCCAGTTCCAAATAGATACCATTTCGTTTAGGTCCATTATTGTCTATAAAAAAGGTTTTTAATATATAGATATCTTCTTGGCACTGCGAATACGAAATGATATTCATAATATTATTTACGCGGGTAATAATACACTACACATAATAATTATGAAATTCTATATTCTTATTAACATCGATATTTTATGTAAAAATAAAAATATCGATTATGTGGTATAGTGTGGCGGTGTATTATTAAGCTTGCACGGGAATACGAGTTATGTCTGATTCATTGGCGGGACACGATACCTCTTTTTCCTTGTATTGGAAGCACATATCTGCTTTATCCTTGTATTGCAATACATCTACATTATCGGGCGTCGGATACACATATATATTTCGCATGTCCGGAATCGTCATATATACAAAAAACAAACCAACAGCGAGACTGATCAAAAAAATGGGTACATCAATATATTTCAGAAAATTCATACTAAACAAAATATCCTATATAATAACTATCCATTTTTCTTTGCGACCTTTCCTTTTTTCGAAGAGGGAGGTTTGGCGACAATATCGTTTGTTATTCCATGCGCCGCCATGAGTTGGTCAATCTCCGCATCTACCCGGGTTTGTTTCGTGGGGCGCATTGATCTTTCTTGCGGGGCTTCGTCCGTTGAAAATACAAACTTGTGCTCATTCACCTGTTGTAAATGTACATGCGATTGCGCTTCTGCTGCTGCCGTGGCCGCTGCCGCCGCAGCGGCTTCTTGCTGAGCCTTTTTCATTTCCATCTTTTTCCGCATTTTATCTTTCATCGCCTCTTTTTTGAAGTTCGACTCCATTGCTGCAGTATTAATCTTGCTATTTTTCATTCCCATTTGGCTCGCCATGTTTTTAAACATTTCGGTTAAATCCTTATTTCCCATAGATCCCTTCATTTTGCCAAATATATCACCGGCTTCCTTCATGATTTCGTCTTGTGAAATCTCCCCACTTTCCATTTTATTTTTCAGTTTATTGCCAACCAATTTCACAAGTTCCATCATTTTCTTGGGATTCCTCATGAGTTTCTTTACAACATCCTGAGTTGTCTGAATGTCGCCTTGATCATCCTCTCCGAAAATACCTTTCATATCTTTGCTGATTTCTTCGGCCATCTCTGTAGCCAGTTTTCCGATTTTTCCGTCAAACAATCCCTTGAGGTGTTCGTGCATTTCCGCATGGTTCGGGGTATAAAACGATTCTGGGCCTCCCTGATTCACATTCTCACCAGTCGATTCATTCGCAGAGGATTCGTTATTATTGGCAGTCTCGTTTGTGAAAAACTGGCTAATTCCATTCATCGTCTCCTCCAGCTTCTTTTGAAGCTCGGATTCATCAATGCCGTCAAACATTTCCATCGTCTCCCCAAAACAGGCCTTGTCCGCAACCGAATTTACTACGGCAAACAATAACAACTGTAAATATTTCCACATAACATTCACTGTATGTTCGCTAATACCATTGCATCGGAAGAGAAGTTTAAAATCTACGTTTGGGAGAAAAAAAGTGTTTGCAGTGGAGTCATCTGCAAAAATACTATCGTTCTGGTAAAGGATATCGAAAAATCTCTCGGGAAAAACCGTTTTCATGTACTCGTATAATTGTATCCATTCCTCCTCGGGCAAATTGGATGACCATTTTTGCCAGAGGTGCGCATATTCGGGAAATGTAGTGGATAGATCGCGGGTGAAATCGATAACACAACCGCAAAACTCTTTGGGCAGAATCTGATTCTTATCCTGGCCTGTTTCTTTTTCCATTTTAGGTTTGTAGGCGGAAGCCATTTATATCCTTATGTGTATAAATAATTTTGAGAGAAAAATATATTATATACGATTCTCCCAAAATACAGTATGAAACATAGTATCATCAAATATATCTATATATTATATATGAATAGATAAATAAAATATGGTGAATTTTCAGCGCTTATTGCACAGCAGAGTCGGCGTTATCTTTATATCTATATTGCTGGGTCTAGGTCTCGCGACCATGTTTCGCAAGGTGTGTAAAGATAAATCATGCATTGAATTCAACGGACCTATATTAGCGGAGGTGGGAGATAAAACATACAAATATGGCGAAAAATGCTATCAATACAAATTAGAATCGTCTTCCTGCAAAATGGATAAAAAAATGATCCAATTCAAGGAAAAGGCCGAGGAGAATGCTCCTCCCAAACTATTAGGCAAATAAAATAAAATACGCGGGAGATTGTGCAATAATATTTAGTCGTAATATTATTATACACAAAAGAAATGTCTACACGAATTTCGGATTTACCCGATTCAGGAATGATGCCCCCTCCCAACATGATGGACAATCGTTCTCAAAATACAAGGGGTCCGATTGAAGGTGAAATCCAAAACACATATATTCCTATGAATGTACATCCGAATCCATATGGAAATCCTGTTGCTCCCACTGCAATGGACCATCCTGTTGCAATTCGAACACCGGCCATGGAATCGCTAACTCGGGAACAACAGGCTATGTTGGAGAGGACACCTATGCAACAGTTGCCCTCGCGCGATATTCGTATGGATACAGCGGATTATATGCAAGACATGGAGACCATACCCAACTATATTCCTCCTCCCAAGGTGAAATCAGATTATGTGAAAGAACATGAGCACGTGGTCCAGGATAATTATGAAAAGCATCGTCGGGAGAAACTTCGCGAAAGCAGATTGGACATGATTATTACAGAATTGCAGGTACCCATTATGCTGGCTCTCCTTTATTTTGTCTTTCAGTTGCCTTATATGAGTAATCTGTTGAATAAATATCTGCCTTTTTTAACCTTGTATGGAGCAGATGGAAATATGAACTTTAATGGGCTTTTGCTGAAAAGCATTCTTTTCGGAGGAACCTATTACGTATCTACCATGGTTATTGACTATTTAACCGTTATCTGATGGGAGGAGGGTAATATATATGATATATCAGTATTTATGATATATTATATTATTTAGATCGCGTTTCGAATATCTAGATGGCAATGTTTTTATCAAAGAACCATAAAGAGCTCGATTGATTTCGAACGGTCTTATTTGCAGAGCTCTTTTTTTTCCGTGTTTTCCGCGGAGCACTTGCTGGATTGTATTTCAAAAACCACATATTGTATTCATCCGAGTCTTTTTTGAGTTCTTTGAATTTCTTGGATTTTTCAGAACGGATATCTTGAAGCGTTGGCTGGGTTCCAATACATTTCATGCTGAAACGTTTCAATAGCCCACGCTGTTCCAATCGGTTTCGTTCTTCCACCTCAAACAAAAATTTGGACATGCACAAGATACGCTCCCGAAATAAATTGTATTTATTTGCAAAGGTGAATGCCAAATAGAAGCTCAACATAGTATCAATGGTCGCGATGTTGATAATTTTGTCATCTAATTTGATTGTATTATAATTATGGCATGCAATGGGAGAATACACACACGCGACAGTATCTTTTCCAACACGGATTTCATAGTGTTCCGGTATAATTTCTCCAATGGGGTCATGATAGATGATTCGTATTTTCTTGAATCCATTTTCTTCCAATTGGTCTTTCACAATGTTCGCCGTTTTTTCGGCATCCTCCGACAATACATCGAAATCCGGATTCTTTTCAATGATTCTCCTGTATTTTTCTGGCATGTATTTGGAATACATACGAATTGCATACCCTCCGAAGAAAACAACCCCATCTGCAATAAATGAATCGAGTATCGTCATATACATTTTTTCGGAGTTTTCTGAATTTTGATCCAATTGTCGCTGGAATTCCACGCGGTCGCATTGAAGATCCTCCGAAATAAACGGATAATGTTTATTGAGAAGGGTTAATCTCTTCAACACTTTCTCCCAACGAGATACATCTCCATTGGGCCGAGAAAGTTCCAAATACATACTCATTCGGAGAAAATTGGGAGACGCATATTTAATTCCCGCAATCGTTAGGGATTCCTTATATAATGAGTCGTATATTTCCCTATCAATGGATGTTATATCCGCAATCGAGATAAAATTCACATATATTTTGAATGTTCCTACATGCATTCCTGATTTGGCTTCCACCTCATTATATCCGTGGCTATAGTATATATCCGCCAACTCTTTGGCGTCCTTCAGAGCATTGGGGCTAAAAAAATCGTAGTCGGGAATATCAATCTCCCGATTATAAAATTGGTCATACTTCGGGAGAATATTATTGATTGCCGTGCCTCCGTAGCAAATGCGTTTTTTTCTAATGAGGAATTTTTCTAATATATCCATGATTTCTTTGATTTCCTCCGACTGCGCCTGCATTTTACGCTGGATTCGATCACTGTCATCGACGGCATGACGTAAAATCACGAGTTCGCATTCATGAAATGTCATTCCATTATTACATAGCTTGGATGCGAATTTATTGTTTTTATGATGATAGGTTTTTTTCATACCTATAATATACCTATTTTATATTATATGCACACATAAAATAAAATATTATCCGTTGATATGGTCTCTTATTCATTATAAAGATGACTAAAATTCCTATCTAGTAAATAATTGAGGAAATATTTGAGGAACATTACCTTTTTCGTCATCATTTGTCTGAATATAGTTTAATGCAGAAGACATCGACATGATACCCGCACCTTGTTGTTGAAACATGGTTTCGGATCGAATCAAACCTAAATCGGCAACATGATATTGCATCAGTGTTATTTGTATTCCATAATTCTTGATAATATTGTATATGGATGGATTGGGCTGATTGCTTCGATTACTATCTGGCATTGCCATTTTAAATTTGTCGGCTGTTGTGCGCATGGAATCCAGACGTTTGGGAGGAATCGCCGTATATTTAAATGTGTTTAATTCGTCATAAGTGTATTTCATTAATTGAGAGCTATCGCTGGTCATGTTGTGATAGGTTCCTATATATTCATCGGGTTCATAATTGAATATAATAATTACTTTTTTGGAGAGTTTGTTAAGGAGTGTATTTCCGACAATGAGCATCGATTCGATCTCCCCAGTTGTGTTATTTGTTTTCATTAAAAAATAATCTGAATAGCCATTGTTATAGACAGATTGAATATCCGACTGAATCATATCATACAACTGTTTTTTTCTGTTATCATCGGTTTTGATACGAATATGAATAAAGAGCGGATCTCCCGGATTGGGACATTCGTATTTTTCTCCCGACTGACGTGTGAATCCGTTTGCAAGAGATGCCTTGAATATTTTGCGGAACAAATAATTGTTTTGGGTCGTCGAATTAACAGAGGAAGGATCGCTGGAATAACCTACATATGCAGCAAATGTTTGTGTATCGGGAGGGTCATCGCTGATGGGTAGATAATAGACTTCGAAATCCAGAAACCGACATCCCCGCGACAATACGTATTTTACCATTTCATCGCTAATATATTTGCCCGAATAAGCAGAATTCGAGGATCCCTTGATAATATACTGATTCAATTCCATAGTTTGACTCTTTTTGGTCAAATCGCTGATTCCAGAAGGCAGTTCCTCGCTATTGATTTCTTTGCTGGATATTTCGGAAGATACTTCTTTATAAAAGGGTTCATTTGGAAGCATTCCTTCTTTCACCCACATCTTTCGGCGATTTACGAAATCGTAGAATATATAGGCAAGAATCGCAAATGCAATCAGGAAAATAAATATTTGATAGAATGAAATTTTGGTCTTCATGGATTAAAGGGGGGCTATAGATTATGGGGATAAATTAGTATAAAAAAATAGATGCATATGTATATTACACTCGAATGGCTGGAGGATTATTTAATATCATATCTGTGGGAAATAATAATGTAATACTTACTGGAAATCCGTCCAAAACCTTTTTCAAAATCGCTTATTCTAAATATACAAACTTTGGTCTTCAGAAATTCAGAATCGATTATGACGGATTAAGGGAATTGCGTTTAACGGAACCCTCCACTTTCACCTTCAAAATTCCTCGGTATGCCGAACTATTGATGGATACCTATTTAGTGGTATCTTTGCCTAATATTTGGAGCCCTATTTCACATCCTCGCGAAGAAACGGGCAATCAATGGTCTGCGTATGATTTTCGCTGGATTCGTGATCTTGGGACACAGATGATTCGCGATATTACAATATCATGTGGCTCCCAAATTCTGCAAAAATATTCTGGAGATTATTTGGCAGCCATGGTCGAACGCGATTTCTCCGACGAGAAAAAGAACTTGTTTAATAGGATGACCGGAAACATTGAGGAATTGAACGATCCCGCAAATGCATACAGTCGTGTGAATGCGTATCCATCCGCGTACTATACGGATAATACTGCAGGAGCAGAGCCATCGATTCGTGGGCGGGATTTATACATACCGATAAATACATGGTTTACCTTGGACAGTCGATGTGCATTTCCGTTGGTATCTCTTCAGTACAATGAATTGATCATTACATGTACATTGCGACCTATACAGGAGTTATTTCAAATTCGTGATATATACGATCCGAGTAATAATTTTCCGTATGTGCGTCCCGACTTTAACGAAGAGCGATTTCAGATGTATCGATTTCTACAGACGCCACCCAGCATTAAGATCGATATTATTGAATATACGAATTTCATTAATAACTGGAATGCCAATGTGCATTTGATGGCGACCTATTGTTTCTTGTCGAAAGATGAGGCGCGTATGTTTGCGGCGGAAGATCAAATGTATTTGGTGAAAGACGTGTTTGAATATAAATTTGATAATATTACGGGAACACGACGAGTGCCTTTAACGTCGAACGGCATGGTATCGAGCTGGATGTGGTATTTGCAGCGAAACGACGTGAATTTGCGGAATGAATGGTCGAATTACACGAATTGGGCGTACCGAACTATGCCGTCGGATGTGATGCCTGCGCCGTTTGACTCCACTGACCCTAGTTTGAATTATGTGGGTCCATATCGAAATTTAGACGGTAGTCATACCGGATTATTCATCAGTGGAGTATTTACGAATGACAATCAGCGTGAAATATTGCAGACAATGGGAATTTTATTGAATGGCGATTATCGCGAAAATGTATTAACGTATGGAGTCTATAACTATATTGAGAAATACACGCGCACGCAAGGATCTGCCAAGGATGGACTTTATTGTTATAATTTTTGTTTGAATACAAGTCCGTTTGAGTACCAGCCATCAGGTGCTATTAATTTAAGCAAATTCAAAAACATCGAGTTGGAAATAACTACGCATATACCGAATATTGATTTGGAAAATGTGAATGTAGAGTTGGTATGTAATGCAGAAAATGTCCCAATAGGATTTAAGAAACAAACATGGCGTCTCTTTGAGTACAATTACAATATGACATTGTTTGAGGAAAGATACAATATATTGTCGTTTGTGGGTGGAAATGCGGGAATGTTGTACGCAAGATAATCAAATCTAATATTATAATAATATACCAGAAAATTTATACATATTTATTCAATGAATGAAACAACATGGAAAAAGACATTTGAAAAACAGGAAAACAAAAATAGAAATGATAATGATCCCATTTTAACAAATAATCCAGATTCTGTGTATGAAGATATTTTAAAAATGCAGCAAAAACTACAAAACATAAATCGACGTAGGGAAGCCATGCGAAGTTCCGGGTATAAAGAAAATTATAAAAATATTGAACTTTTTAAAAATATTTATCAAAAAATGTATGGGGAGGACAGCAAGGGGGAGAATGATGCAGGTCTAGGCATGGAAGAGGAAGATCAAGAAGAGGATGAGGAGGATGAGGATGAGGATGATGAAAATACAAGTCGTGATGGTATCAGTGATACCGAGGGGTTTTCTTCGAAGAAAAAGAAAAAGAAACAAAAGAAGAAAGCGAAGAAAGCGAAGAAAGCGAAGAAAGCGAAAGATACGCCGCCAGAAAAAAAAGAAAAGAAGATACGAAATATTGGCGACTTGACAAATTTTGTGTTTGACAAAATCGCCGATATAACTCAAGTCGTGAATGGTGTTCTTTTTTTCCTTCCTAACTATATTGATACAAAACTTACAAATCAAACGAATGATTTTTCAAAAATATATTCAGAAGAAAATGCATCTCCATCGAAAGTGGAAAACGACGGCAATATGATCAAGCAATTCATATATCAATTAGTCTCTTTTGTGATCGCAATATGGGTCGCAATCAACTGGTTTTTTATTATGGTATATGAGAGAACCAGTGCAAAGGGGTGTTCTGAATATGAAGATACTCCATGTTATACTGCAAATGACAATGCCCGATTTAAAGTGAATTTCAATGGATTGGGAAAACTAACATCTATTTTTGAGTATTTTTTCGATTTCGCGATTATGCCGTTGTGGGCATTTGATGCATACGTATTGGGAGATAATTACGGAAAACGCCTATTCAGCTATATTCCATGGAAATTAATAAGCCATTCTATTATTCTATGGCTGTCATTTCACATTGTATATAATTTCGACTTTTTTACGGCGATCAAAGGTGTAAAATTCACCGCCGTGAATATGTTTTCATCGACGATGATCCTTGGGTTTTATTTCTATAAATTAGCTCAACCGTTTATAACCAAAACAATTGAGAATAAAGATTTGACAAATCCGGATGCGGAAACCGTTGAAAAACTGAAAAGTGCGGCGAGCCTAATGTTATCTCCTATAACATGGTTTTTTGTGAAATTCATGAATTTTGTCATATTATTTGGCATTGCTATGCTTTCCATAAATATTGGAGGAATCATACTTACATTATTTATATGGATGATATCACTGTTTGCGATTCCATACTATGTAGGGTTCCGTGAAACAGGGAATACAATATCTGATATCTTTTCATATATACGTTCGGATTTTTACAATAATGACGAACAAATAAAAGACATTGGATTTGGTAATAAAGTCATGCGCATGATTGCAAAGTTTTTATACAAAAATACCTATTATGTTGGAGCTATTATATTGATGATCTATCACTTATTCAAAATGAATATATTGATGAGTTCAGTTCAACTTAAACAAATCATGTCAGTTATCATTGTTCCTCTTATTGGTATTCTAGGATCCTTTGTATTGCAAAATGCAAACACCGTACCTACTCCACCCACGGCTCGGCCTACGCCGGTGAATCCTGGTGTTGCAAAGCCGGGAGGAGACTCGATGATGCCGGGAGTAGAGTCGATAAATCCTGGTGCAACAATGCCGGGACTTGATTCAAATACGTAAATCATAATGAATCTATTTAGAAAATTATTTGTTTCTCTAATTATTCTATAGATATGAAAAAACAATATAAGAAAGCTCGCTCGATTCGACGCAATAAATCTCGCAGACAAAACACAAAAAAAACATACAAGAGATATCGTCGTGGAGGTGTCGCGCCGCCAGTTGCAATAGCTACAAACCCACAAATTGGAACAATAAGCGCGTGTATTACGAATGTCATCAATCGTATAGGTAGAGATGAAGTAAATGAAGGAAGCTGGTCCTGTGATTTTTGGGTACGTGAAAATAATACATATAAAATGAAGATTATTGGTTCCACAAGACCTGCAAATGAAATTTTAATAAGCCATTTTTCACAGAATATCTCAAATAAAGAGGATGAAATAAATACGTGTTTGAGAGGACATATGGATGATCCTCTCTCTATATATGATCTGAATATATCGAACATTAGTTTGTATGAAACATACGTACTGAGTGAAACCCCTGGTGTTTATTTGGATCCTGAGTATAACATTGATGACGAACGTGAATTCTGGGATCAATCCATTCACAGGCTCATAACCTTTTCAGTTATACCGTCTCCTATTAGTAGAGACTGATATCAATAGAGAAATACAGAATGAATGGCATGGTGAAACGCAACTACTAATTACAACTATAAAACATATAAAAAATGAATTCTATTTCATGTAATTCATTTTTTGAAATGGGAGGAGCCAAGAAAAATAACAAGCCCAAATCGATTATTCATGGAAAATATTATCCAATGGTAAGTGTATGCACTCCGACATTCAATCGGCGACCCTTTATTCCAATCATGTTTGATTGTTTTCGAAATCAAACGTACCCCAAAAGCCGACTGGAATGGATCATCGTGGATGACGGTACAGACAAAATCCAAGATCTGATTGATTCCGCAAACATTCCCCAAATCAAATATTATCCTCTTCCCGAGAAACTATCTTTGGGAGAAAAACGAAACTATATGCACACGAAAGCGACCGGAAGTATTATCGTATATATGGACGACGATGACTATTATCCGCCTGAACGCGTGGAGCATGCCGTGGATACATTAACGCAAAATAAAGAGGCGCTTTGTGCAGGGTCCAGCGAAATATATATTTATTTCAAACATATTCACCAAATGTATCAGTGTGGTCCGTATTCTCCCACGCACGCGACGGCGGGAACATTTGCCTTTCGTTCCGAACTATTAAAACAAACCCGGTATGAAGATCATGCCTCTATTGCGGAGGAAAAGGCGTTTTTGAAGAATTATACCATTCCCTTTGTGCAGTTAGATCCGATGAAGACCATTCTTGTTTTCTCTCATAATCACAATACGTTTGATAAGAGAAAGTTATTGGAAAATCCGCATCCCCAATTTTGCAAACCGTCTCCCAAAACAGTGGATATGTTTATTCGAAATGCGCATGAGGCCAATATTAAAAACTTTTTTATGAAAGACATTGATCCTCTTTTGGAGAATTATGAACCGGGAAAACCGCATATGAAACCCGATGTTATCAAACAAATCAAGGAAATCGAGAAGGAGCGCGAGAAAATGCAAATGGAGCAAATGCAGAAACAAATGCAGAATGTGAAATTCATGATGAACACCTCCGATGGAAAAAATGTCGAAATATCCTATGATGAAATTGCGAATATAGTAAATAAGCAACAGCAGGATTTGACGAACAATGCAAATATCATTAATTTGCAAAATACACGTATTCGGGAGATGGCGGCAGAATTGGCAAAATTGAATAATAAAATTGCAGCTCTTGAAAAAGAAAATAAGGCTTTGCTTTTGCTTTCTAAAAATAATTCAAATACGAGTATTATGAGCGCACCTGAAACGCAACCATCGCCATCATCATGCATTATAGAATCGTCCAAATCAGAGCCTATGTACAAGATAGATAATGTGGATTAATTGAAGACGCTGGTCTATGTTGCCATTTTATTTGTATTACATATATGTATAAGCATATATATGTAATAAGTAATAAGTAATCATCATATTCTAGGATTCGTGTATGAATAGATTGTCTGGAACAAACAGCATGGAATCGTTGTGTGTTTTACAGTAATACCAATAGGGTCTCCATTGCGATACCATTTCGAGCCACGCCCAAAAATTCACCTCCCATAGCGATCGGTTGTATTTATTCATGAATATTGGAAAGTATATCTTGTAGAAATAATAAAACATTTGAATGGCTTCAGTTGTTCCAAGAAAGAATCCGCCGCAAAAACGCCAGTGAATATTTTCGAGCACAGCGGAATCTTCAAGAATACCTCCCCAACATCCCGGAATAACGATATGGTATCTCCCGTTAAATTTTGAATTGGACATTTTAACCAATTGATTGAGCGATGCCTGTTTATCCTTGAAAATATAGCCAATACTGAAATCGATCCATGCAAAGGTATCACTATTCCATGGATTTAATGAGATCGCATGATTCATAAACTCGATTTTGCAATGCATAAGTGCCATGTATTCACACGTATCTTTGGATGCATCACGCATTTTGGGGTATGTAATATTCTCTCTCATACAAGCTCGATATGTATCTGTATTTTTGTAATCGAAATCAAGGAGTTTCACATTATCGTATTTATTTTCAAAGGCCAACAATAATGGCTTTGTCATTGGACAACTATAAAGACATAACTGAATTCCCGTCTTTGCAATATCCTCAAAATGCGCAATTCGTCGCTCGAGCGTTTTCTCCGGATGCGATGTCGGATTGCTGTTTGGATATATCGATACAAATGCAGATACAAATGTCGTAGTTGGAATCATAGATGTATATAATAGCTATGCAGATTTTATTGTTTATTACAGTTTTGTTATGAATGTTTAGCGACGATCTTATATAATGTCAAGGAAAATATAGCCATAATTATATATCTATACATAGTAAAAATGGAAATAGCATTACCATTGGTTGCTCTAAGTGGTTTATATTTAATAAATAAACAGCCGGAGAAAAAAGAATCTTTTCAAAATCAGGGCAAAAGAACCAATGAAATTCTCCCAAACACCGATATGCCAAATCGAAATTATCCGACAGAATATCCGATTGTATCTGCCGAACTAGACAAGACAAGTGCTTTATCAAACAATAATAAATTCGATCTTGCCGGAGGTGTTTATACGGACAAGTATTTCAATCCCAATAAAAATCCAAGTATAGTGAATCCCGCGGCACCGGAGGTGAAGGGCGCAACCGCATATCAATACCAATCTTTAACAGGAGATACTGTCGATAGCACGTATTTCCAACACAACAATATGGTTCCTTTTTTTGGTTCCACCGTAAGAACGCGCCATACCGATGATAAAACGTCGAATGAAAGTGTTTTAGACAATATGAATGGGTCCGGCTCCCAACTCTTTTCGAAACGAGAGCAATCTCCCATGTTTTCCCCGCACGATAATTTGCAATGGGCAAATGGAACGCCCAGTACATCCGATTTTATTCAGTCTCGTATGAATGTCGGTATGCGAATGGCGAATGTGAAACCCTTTGAGGAACAACGTGTTGCTCCTGGATTAGGTTTAGGATACACCACGGAGGGTGCCGGTGGATTCAACTCGGGTATGGCAATGCGCGATCAGTGGGTGGATCGCGGTGTAGATGAATTGCGTGTTGCGAACAAACAGAAGGCCTCTGGAATTATGTTGCTCGGACATGAGGGTCCAGCCATGAGCAAGATTACGAATAGAGGTAGTGTTGGCAAAGTCGAGAAGAATCGTGTGGATCGAGATTGGGAGATGGGACCCGAGCGCCTTTTCACAACGACTGGTATCGAAAAGGGTCCTATGTTGCACAGTATTCCAATTGATCGCCATGTATCGCGACCCGAGACGACGACTTCCTATACAGGTATTGCGGGATATTCGACCGATGCGACGTATGTTCCGGGTGAATATATGCCCTCTACCAATATTGAGTTGGGAGAAGTACCCTTTGGTGTCGCGACGGCATCTGGAAAGGGGTTTGCCGCAAAAGGCGACTACGAATCGATGGCCAAGCGCGCCTATCCCAACAATCGCAGCAGCAATAAACAAGGTGAGTATTACGGTATTATGGGAGGCGCCATTGGTGCTGTTGTCGCGC
>Ga0194133_10001758_pt1 | contig 36243 bp, 34 predicted proteins | sample TA2KigOf40mmetaG_FD_155448 | JGI IMG/M metagenome (GOLD analysis project Ga0194133, IMG submission 155448) | Freshwater microbial communities from Lake Tanganyika, Tanzania - TA2015055 Kigoma Offshore 40m | ecosystem: Environmental > Aquatic > Freshwater > Lake | place: Tanzania: Lake...
CGTTCCCATCCCGAACACGGCCGTTAAGCCCTGAGCAGCCAATGGTAGTAGGACGTTAGGTCCCGCGAGAGTAGGTTGTTGCCAGAGTTATGGCCCGGTTTCTCCACAAGAGAGACCGGGCCTTTTTCTTGTCCGGATGCGAGGCGCCTCCGGGCAGCTCCGCCCCCCCGCCGCCCCAAGGCGGCTCGCATCGGTCCAAAGCCGGCTACGCCGATCAGCCCAAGAGGGCCGCCACCGGGCGGCCGCCATCGGTCACCGGCACGGGCCGGCCACCATCCATCAGATCCTGGCCCACATCCACCTGCAGGGCCGCGAGCATCGTCGCATGGAAGTCCGGCACACTCACCGGATTCGCCACCACCGTTTTCGAGAGCTCATCGGTCGCCCCATACGCTCCGCAGTGCTTCAAGCCGCCGCCGGCGAGAACCATGGTGAACGCCGACCCCTGATGGCCCCGACCCCCACGGGCATCGAACCCGGGCGGACGCCCGAACTCGGTCGCGATCACCACCAAAGTCTTCTCCAGCAGCCGGTTGCGCTGCAGGTCCTCGATCAGCGCCGCAAACGCGTGGTCCAGCTCCCGGATCAGCCCGTGTTGGTTGCGGATCCCGTCGTTGTGCACGTCCCACCCCGCTCCATTGATGAAGTTCAGGTTGTGGGAGACCTCCACAAAGCGAACGCCACCCTGGACCAGCCTCCGCGCCAGCAGGCACCTTTGGCCAAATTCCCCACCGTACGACTGCCGCACGCTCCCCGCTTCCCGGGAAAGGTCGAAGTGGCGCATAAACTCCGGCCCCGCCAGCCGGAAGGCCTCCTGCTGAGCCTCCGCGTACTCCTGCGCCCCCGCCCCCCCACGCCCCGCTAACGATCCGAGCAGCGACCGGCGCCTCGCCTCCTGCTCCGCCGCCACCACCTCGGGCCGCGTGAACCCCGCCGGCCCCGTCTCGGTGTCCACCAAGTAAATGTAGCCGTCCTTGATCCCCAGGAAGCCCGGACCGCGGCTCACATTCGGGTAGCCGATCAACATATACGCCGGCACCGACGGATCCGCCGCCCCCCGCCGGTGCGCCACGATTGAACCAATCGAAGGGTAGATCGCGTTGCCGCTCACCATCCGGCCCGTGTGGACCAGATTTGTCGCAAAGGCGTGCTCATCAATGACCTTGTGATTCACCGACCGCACCGCGGTCACGTGCTCCATCAGCCGCGCCGTCCGGGGCAGGTGCTCGCACACGCGGACGCCCGGCACGGAGGTCTCGATCGAGGGATAGAGCGCGCCGGGTTTCTTCTTGGCGGACTGATTGTCGCCCAGGGCCTTGGGGTCGAACGTGTCGATCTGGCCCATCCCGCCACCCAACCAGATGAAGATGCAGTGCTCGGCCCGCCCGCGCGGACCGGCGCCGGCCACGGTGGCCCGCAGTGAGGGAGCGGCGAACGGGGCAAGACCCAAGGCGGTGACGAAGGCGCGACGGTTCATAACTGGGAGGGGGTTAAGGGGTGAAAATGAATTCCGGACTGTTGATCAAGGCCCAGAGCACGTCCTCCGCCCGGCGCCGCCAGTCCTCCTGGAGGCGGGCGGTGGGCGCATCGCCGCGGCGTGCCGCTGCTTCCTCGGCCTGCCGGACCCGGGTGGCGTCCGCGTCGAGGTGATTGGACCAGGAGACGTAGTAGGCTGGCCGGCGGGGACCGGCGACCCCAGGGCTGGGGGGCGTCCGCAGGCGGCTGGCGAAGCCCGGACGGAGCAGACTGGCGAACCGCTCCCGCTCCCCGGCCGAGGGTGGACGGGTCAGCAGGCGCAGGAAGAGGGAGTCGACCAGCGCCTCGGGGCTTTCCGCCGTGAGCGCGAGGGCGGTGACCTCGTGATCGTCACTTAGGGTGGTCAGCCAAGTGCCGACCGTACCGTTGCCCAGGATGGCGGGTTGGAGCGTGTTGGCGGCGCTTTCCCGGTCGGTGAGGGGATCCGGGCGGCTGGAACGCCAGCCAAAGGCGGCCAGCACGTCGCACACGGCCTGAATGCGGGGTAGGGCGAGACTGGGCCGGTCGCGTTCGTTCGAGGTGGAGGTCAGCATCCACGCCCGGCGCGGCTGGCCAAGGGAGACGGAGTTGGTCGTTTCCCGGATGCTGTCGATATCCAGCGAGGCTTCCTCGGTGCGGAAAGGCTTCCCCACGGCGGCAAAAGCTCCGTCGACGATCTGTTCCGCGGTGAGGCGCCGGGTGGCGGGGGCGGCGAAGAGGGGGCTGGGGCGCGGCAGGGCGGGATCAACCTGACGCTGGTAGGCGTGCGAATTGAAGATCAGACGCAGCAGATGATCGGCGGCATAGCCGGAACGCACCAGTTCCCGGCCGAGCCAGCGGAGCAATTCGGGGTGGGACACGCGGGAGCGCTCCCAATCCCACGGTTGATCCACCAAGCCGCGGCCCATCACGCGGGCCCAGAGCCGGTTGGCCATCACCTGGGCGAAGCGTTCGTTCTGGGGGGCGGTCAGGAGGGCGGCGAGGCGATCGCGCGGGTTGGCCGGGTCCTCGGCGAGTTCGTCCGCGAGGTTTTCGGGGACGAATTCCGGGAACGGCCAGTGCGGCGGCACGGTGGTGCCGGGCTCCAAGGTCACCTCGATCAGGGGCTTGCGGCCGCCTTCCCGCAGCTTGGCCAGCGGGACCGAGCTGGTGGCCGGCACCTTGATGCCCTTGGTCTCTAGCATCGCGCCCAATCCGAACACCTGTTCCTGCCGGGAGCGATGGGCCGGGGAATCGTGGCAGCGGGCGCACTTGGTCTCCACCCCGAGGAAGGCGGTGGTGAGGACCGTGGCCTTGGCGGCCAAGGGCACGTCGTTCTGCGAGGCGATGCCAAATCCTGCCGGGCCGCCGTCCTTGGCGCTGCCGCCGAGCCGGACCAGTTCGGTGACCAGCAGATCGAGCGCCTTCCGGTCCTGCAGCGACTCCAGCAGCCACCAGCGGAACGGCCCGGAATTGTTCAGGGTGGGGTTCAGGATGTTCGGATTCTCGGCCAGGACGTCCTGCCAGTAACCCATCCCGTGGTCGGCCGCGCGGGGATCCGCGAGCAGCCGGTCGATCACCCGGGCGCGGCGATCGGGGGAACGGTCCGCCTGGAAGGCATCGATCTCCGCCCGACAGGGCGGTACGCCGACCGTGTCGAAGGTCACCCGGCGCAGGAAGGTGAGGTCATCCGCCAGCGCGGTGGGGGTGGTGGGCACCGCGGGAAATTCGGGCCAGACGGCACCGCCGCGGATCCAGGCGGTGAGCGTCTCCTTCTCCTGGGCGGTAAGCCGGGGCCCCTTGGGCGGCATCTGTTCGTCCGGATCGGTCGACAGGATGCGCTGCAGCAACTCGCTCTGTTCCGGCTTGCCGGGCACCAGGGCGGGTGCGCCGGAGGCGCCGCCCTTCAGGGCCATGGCGCGCCCGTCGAGGTGCAGTTCCCCCTTGGCCTTGCCCCCCTGGTGGCATTCGAGGCAGCGCGCCTCGAGGATGGGTTGGACCTGCGTCCAGAAGTCCACGCCTCCGCGGGCGCTGGCGGCGGTTTCGCCGCGATAGGAGGCCATCCGGGCCGCGAGGAAGTGGTCGATGGGGTTCTGGGCGGGAAAGCCCGCGGGGAGGGCGGGAACGGGCGTTTCCGGCGTGGCGGCCAGCCAGGCGGTGGCAGCCCGGCGGCGACGCTCCCAGTACGCCGTATGCTCCGCACGCCGCGCGGCCCGGGCCGCCGCATCGAGGGAAGTCAGGCGGGTTTCCTCCGCGGCGGCGTAACGGCTCCAGCCCGCGTCATCGTAGCGGGGACGCTCCAATCCCGGAGCCAGCAGGTACCATTCGGAGGAACCTTGGGGCGACCACGCGGCGACCGTTTCTCCGAGCTCCGGCCGCCGGCGGGTCCGGGCGTTGATCACATACCCGACCACGGTCTCCAGTGTGATCCGGTGCTCGCCGCCGGGGGATTCGAATTCGACCCAGGCGTCGCGATTGCCCGGCGGCGCGAACCGGAAGTTCCCGCCCAGATCGATAAAGTTGTCCTGCACCTTGATCGGCTTGTCGTCGGTGCCCGGGGGCGGGAAGGGCGTGATCGCCACGCGACGGTCATCCACGAACAGGGCCGCCGCGCCGCGGCTGCGGAGGAGGAGCCGGTGCCGGCCCGCGGGCAGGGTGACGCGCCCGTGGGCCTTCAACAGGTAGGGATCGGGGCGGGCGCCGCGCACGCCCGTGTCCACATACCGATGCGGCACCCGGAAGAAGCCGAACGCGGGGGCGGAGAAGCGATCGGTCACCGCGAGGGGGGCTTCCGGCCAGAGGTTCTTCTCCGGCCGCCATTCCTCGCAGAGTTCAACTTGAACCGTGCCGGCGGAGACTTGGCTCCAATCGATGGGTTGCGGTGCCTTCACGGCGGGCAGGCCGGCGCTCGGTCCCTTGGGGGTGCCGCCGGCGCTGTCGTTCCCGGCATTCGGGTCGGGGGCGGCGGCGACGGCCGGAGCGGCCGCGGGGGCGGGCAGGGTGGTGGCGAAGCGGGCGCGCAGTTCCGCCGCGGGCAGGGCGGCGCGATGGACGCGGACCTCGTCCAGGAGGCCGCGGAAACTGCTGCCGGCGCTCCCGCCCATCGAGGAGCCGATCCAGACCGGGGCATCATCGACGATCGGCGGGGCTTGGGTGGCGCCGGCCATATCCCAGTCGCCGGACACCTCCTCGCCATCGAGGTAGGCGCGGACTGACGCCGGCTGGCCGAAGACGTAGGTGACCGCGACGTGGTGCCAGCGTCCGTCCGCCCGCAGGCCCTGGCCGGCGGTCCAGCGGTGCCAGGTGCCGGTGGCGGAAGCGAAGAGGAAGCTGGGGCAGGCGGCGCCGCGGGCCTCGCGGAGGCGGAGGGCCCAGTTCTGGTTGTTGGGGTTGGCGGCGCGCGGATCGGTCCGCCCCTTGCCGATCAGGTAAACGTTTTCCCCGCGCCCGATCTCGGTGAGGCGGACCCAGGCCTCGAGCGTCAGGGCGTCCCCTTGGCCAAAGTCGAACGGGCTATGGGCGCCGGGATCCGCGATCTCCAGCCGCGCGCCGCGGCCCTCGAAGCGGGCGGCGCGATTGGTCTGACTGAAGCGGGGATAGTCGGGCCGGCGGGGGCCGGGTTGGTCCCATTGGACGGCGCCCGTGACGGTCAGCGCGCCCGCCTGCTCGGCATCGAACGTCCACGGCGAAGGAGCGGCGGGCGGGGCGGCGAGGAGCGAGGAGGCGAGCAGCGCCGCGGAAAGGACGGGGCGGGGCGGAAACATCGGGAGGGGCGACAAGGAGATTGGGGGAAGTCCCGCCCGGGGTCCATCCCGCAGATGCGGGTTAAGCCCCGCCGGAGCGGGCTTGCGCGCGGGTGGCGGGGGGGCGTTTGCTCGGGCCTGTGACGAATGAATCCCTGCCTCCGCGCGTGGTCGCCGAGATCGCCTTCCTCGCCCGCGGCGGCGGGGCGGTGAAGGCGTTGCGGGGGTTCCGCAAGGGGCACCACGTGGTCCCGGACGCGGTGACCCCGGCCACCTCGGCCTTTCTGGCGCGGCTATGTGCGGAGGAGCTGGCGGCGGAGGCGGAGACCCTGTTCCAACAGGCGCGGACCGCGCTCGACTACAAGCGCAAGGACCTGTCCCTGCAGGTGACGGCGCCGACGGCGGTCCTGACGGCCCGGGATTTCACCTTGGAGCTGACCTTTGCCTTGGACGAGGGGGATCCGGCGCGGTACGTCACGCGGACCAGCCTGCAGGGCTTGCGGCCGGGGGAGGTGATCCGGGGCGAGGCCTTCAATGGGCTCTTCGCGGGCCGCTTCACCGAGATCGCCTTTGCCCTGCGCAAGGGGGTGGCGGTCGAGGCGGTGATCGATGCGGTGGAGGGTCTGGGCGAGGAGAGTGCGCTGCGGGTGGACTATCCCTCGGACTACCGCGAGTGCGTGCTGACCGTGCCGGAGGTGGCGGCGGCGGTGCGCTGCACGGGCGCGGCCCTGGAGGTCGTGTTCCCGCGGGGCGCGTCGCCGGCGGAACTGATGGCGGCGTTCGCCGCGGTGCGGGACGCCTTCGGCATCAGCCGGGTGTTGAGCGGCCTGATCCGTTGAGACCAGTCCGCGGGGCCGGAGGGGCGGGGCCCGCTCAGCCGAGCATCTCGGCCACAAACGAGCGCTCTTCCACCAGCTCCTTGTTCGTGGCGGCGATCTTCGACTGGGCGAAGGCGTCCATCGCGTAGCCGGTGATGACCTCGTAGGAGCCGGGCGTGGTGGTGATGACGGGCATCCCGGCCCAGACGTTGGCGTCGAAGCCGTAGTGGCCGTTCGACTTCACGGCGATCGAATGGATGGCGCCGGGGGTCATCAGGCTGCGCACGTGATCGACCAGGGCGTTCGCGGCGGAGGCGGCGGAGGAGGCGCCACGGGCGGCGATGATGGCCGCGCCGCGCTTGCCGACCGTCTCGCAGAAGGGCCCCTGGAGCCAGGCGGTGTCGGTGATGACGCTGGGGGCTGGGCGCCCGCTGATCGTGGCGTGGGCGAAGGCGGGGAACATCGTCGGGCTATGGTTCCCGTAGATGAAGATATCGCGCACCTGGGTGAGGTGGACGCCGGCCTTGCGGGCGAGCTGGGTCTGGGCGCGGTTCTGGTCGAGGCGGACCATCGCGGTGAAGCGGTCCGCGGGGAGGCGGCGGGCCTGGGAGGCCGCGATCATGCAGTTGGTGTTGGCGGGATTGCCCACGACGGCCACGCGGGCGTCGGCGGCGGCCACGGCATCGATGATGCGGCCCTGTTCGATGAAGATGCGACCGTTGTCCTTGAGCAGGTCAGCGCGCTCCATTCCGGGGCCGCGGGGCTTGGCGCCGACGAGCAGGCACCAGTTGGCGTCCTTGAACCCGACCGAGGCGTCGGCCGTCTGCACCACGCCCTGCAGCAGCGGGAAGGCGCAGTCATCGAGCTCCATCACCACGCCCTCGAGGGCCTTGAGGGCCTTCTCGACTGGGGCCTCGATGAGCTGGAGGATGACGGGCTGGTCGGGGCCAAACATGGCGCCCGAAGCGATGCGGAAGAGGAGGGAGTAGCCGATCTGGCCGGCGGCTCCGGTGACGGCGACGCGGATTGGGTTTTTCATCGGTGCGGAGAAAAGGCGGTTCAGCGGGCAAGTCGAGGCCGGTGCGCGGGGCGGTTCAGGTGAAGCGGGGGGCGAGGGCGGCGTGGGCCTCGCGCAGGAGGGCGGCGGTGGTGTCCCAGTCGATGCAGCCATCGGTGATCGAGACGCCGTAGCGGAGGGCGGAGCGGGGCTGGGGGAAGCTCTGGTTGCCGGCGCCGAGGTTGCTTTCGATCATCGCGCCCATGATCGAGGAACTGCCGGTGCGGATTTGGCCGAGGAGGGCGCGGAGGACGTCCGGCTGCAGGGCGGGCTGCTTGGCGGAGTTATCGTGGGAACAGTCGACCAAGATCGAGCGCGGGAGCTTGGCCTGGGTGAGGAGTTCCTCGGTGCGGCGGATGTGTTCCGGGCTGTAATTGGGCCCGGCGGCGCCGCCGCGGAGGACGACGTGGCAATCGGGGTTGCCGCGGGTGGCGACGGCGGCGGCGGCACCCTCGAGGTTGATCCCGAGGAAGGTCTGGGCCTGGCCGGCGGCCTTGATCGCGTTGACCGCGGCGGTGAGGGAGCCGTCGGTGCCGTTCTTGAACCCGAGGGGCATCGAGAGGCCGGAGGCCATCTGGCGGTGCGTCTGGGACTCCGTGGTGCGCGCGCCGATGGCGCCCCAGCAGACCAGGTCGGCCACGTACTGGGGCGTGATGGGATCGAGGAACTCGGTGGCGGTGGCGAGGCCGAGGTCGAGGACGTCCTGGAGGAACCGGCGGGCGAGGCGGAGCCCGGCGGCGATGTCGTGCGTGCCGTCGAGGTGCGGGTCCATAATCAGGCCCTTCCAGCCGACGGTGGTGCGGGGTTTCTCGAAATAGACCCGCATCACGACGAGGATGCGGTCGGAGACCTCGCGGGAGAGGGCGGCGAGGCGGCGGGCGTAGTCGCGGCCGGCGTCGAGGTCGTGGATCGAGCAGGGGCCCACGATGAGCAGGAGGCGCCGGTCATCGGTGAAGATGAGGCGCTGGATCTCGCGGCGGGAACGGGTGACGAACTCGGCCTGCGCCTCGGTCTTGGGGAGCTCCGCGAGGAGGTCCGCCGGGCGGGGGAGCGCGCGGGTCTCGATCACGTTGAGGTCCGATGTCTTCTGCATTGAGGGTCTAGCTTGGTCCCGCCGGGAGGCCGCGCGCAAGCCTTGGCGCGCCGGCGGGTGGGCGCATTTTGGGAGTCGCCTTGCGGCGGCGGGGCGCGAGGGTGGGGCGCGTTTCCCGCCGATGTCCCTTCCTCCCGTCCTCTTTGAAGACGAATCCGTGGTGGTGTTCGACAAGCCTTCCAGGCTGCTGGTCGCGCCGGACCGCTGGGACAAGGGGCGGGCGCATCTGATGGGGCTGGTGCACGGGCACCCGGCGTATGGCCGGACGGTGGCGAACGTGCACCGGCTGGATGCGGATACCAGCGGGGTGCTCCTGTGCGCCAAGACCAAGCCGGCGCTCGATTACCTTTCGGGGCAGTTCCAGTCGAAGACCGTGGCCAAGCTGTACCACGCGATGGCGGTGGTGCTGGCGCCGGGGCAGGAGATGAAGGTCGTGGCGCCGGTGCGCGATGCGGCGGGGAGGTTGCCGGACGCCTTCACGATCGAGCTTTCGCTGGGGCCCGATGAGCGCCAGCCGGGGCGGATGCGGGTGTTCCGCGGGCGTGGCGGCGAGGAGTGCCGGACGGAATTCACGACCTTGGAGCGCTTCGCGGCGGGGCGGGCGCCGGCGCGGGGGGTGGCGCACCCGGCCGCGGGCTATGCCTTTCTGGCCTGCCGGCCCCTCACGGGCCGCACCCACCAATTGCGGGTGCACCTGGCGGCCGCGGGGGCGCCGATCCTCGGGGATGTCTTCTATGGGAACCCCGACGTGCAACTGCGGCTGTCGGGGTTGAAGCGGGGGTACAAGGGGCGGGAGGAGGAGAAGCCGCTGATCGACCGGCTGGCCCTGCACGCGAGTGAACTGACCTTCGCCCATCCGGTGACCCGGGAACCCTGCACCGTGCGGTCCCCGCTGCCGCGGACGTTCGAGGTGGCGCTGAAGCACCTGCGCCGGTTCGCCGCCGTGGCGCCGGGGGTGGGGGCCGGCCCGGCCCCCGCCGTGCGCATGGAACCGGTGATTTGAGCATCGCCACGCGCGGGCCCGTTGGCCTCTGCTTGCCGCACTCCCCTTATGCACCCGACCTCCCCGCTCACCCGTCGTGAAGTCCTCCGTTCGGCCGCCCTGGGCGTGCTGAGTCTCCCCTTGGCCGCCACCGCCCTCCGCGGGGCCGAGAAGAAGGAAAAGCAGGCTCCGGCCTTGCCGGCCTACCCGACCTTTCCCGGTGGCCGGGAGAACGGCCTGCGCCTCGGCATCGCCTCCTACTCCCTGCGCAACCTGCCCCTCGACGAGGCCATCGCGGTGGTGAAAGTGATGCGCATCTCAAACATTGCGCTCTTCCGGCTCCATTGCAACTGGGAGGCGGCGCCGGTCGAGGAGTGCCGGGGCGTGGGAGCCAAGCTGCAGGCGGCAGGGTTGACGCTGACGGGTTCCGGGGTGGTGAATCTCCCCGACGACGAGGCCAAGTGCCGGCGGGCCTTTGAGAATGTGAAGGCGGCTGGGATGGCGACGATGGTATGCAAGCCAGACCTTGCGGCCCTGCCGTTGGTCGCCAAGCTGGCGAAGGAATTCGACCAGAAGTTGGCGATCCACAATCACGGGCCGGAGGACAAGGTGTATCCGACCCCGGCGGTGGCGTTCGAGGCGGTGAAGGGCTTGGACTCCCGGGTGGGCCTCTGCATCGACGTCGGCCACACCGTGCGCGGCGGCGAGGACGCGGTCGCGGCCATCCGCAAGTACGCCTCGCGCGTGTACGACGTGCATCTGAAGGATTCCGTGGCCGTCCCGGGCGCGATGCGGGACATCCCGATCGAGGTTGGCGCGGGCCGGTTGGACATCCGGGGCACGCTCCGGGCGCTGCTGGACATCAAGTACGACGGGGTGGTCTCGTTCGAGTACGAGAAGGTGGCGGGCAACCCGGTGACGGGCCTGGCGGAGTCGATCGGCTATGTCCGCGGGGTGCTCGCGGCGTGGGCCGGCCGGTGAGCCGCCGGCGCCGGTTCGTCGTGGGGTCGGCCCGCCGAAGGGCTTTTTCTCCGGCGGGTTAGGCGCGCTAATAAGCTGGAGGGTGGGGGCGGGCGCCTTTACTTCACGGCGGCGCGCGTCGAGTTTGCGCGCGTCTCCCGCTTCCTCCCCCCGGTATTTTTCCGCGATGAACCTTGTTCGTCTCCTCTTCAGTTCCTCGATCGGCCGCAAGATCCTGATGGCCGTGACCGGGCTGGTGCTCGTCGGCTTCGTGGTCGGCCACCTGATCGGCAACCTGCAGATCTTCTCCCATCCGGACCAGATCAACGGGTACGCGCAGTACCTGCACTCGCTGGGGCCGGTGCTCTGGCTGGTGCGCATCGGCCTGCTGGGGTGCGTGGGCATCCACGTCTGGGCGGCGGTGGCGCTGTCCTTGGAGAACAAGGCGGCGCGGGGGCCGGAGACCTATGGCGTCTCGCGGTGGATCCAGGCGGCGGTGGCTTCCCGGTATATGAAGCACTCCGGCTTGGTGGTGCTGGCCTTCATCATCTACCATCTGGCGCACTTCACCGCCGGAGCGGTGGCGGGGGCGGGTGAGTTCAAGGCGGCCGCTTCCTACACGATGAGCGGCGAGTTCCGCCTGCTGGGCTTCCCGGTGGTGGCGAAGGGTCAGGCGGTGCAGGACGTCTACAGTATGGTGTTCCTCGGCTTCCGCCAGCCGGCCGTGGCCGTGTTTTACATCATCGCGGTGGCGCTGCTGAGCCTCCACCTGCTGCACGGCGTGGACGCGATGTGCCAGACCCTCGGCCTGCGCAACCACCGCTGGGCGGCCGGGCTGCGGCGCTGCGTGGCGCTGTTCAGCCTCGCCTACCTGGCGGGCAACGTCGCCATCCCCGGCGCGATCCTCACCGGGATGCTCGCGCCGGCCGCGGGCACCGTCGCCGCGCAACGGATCGCCGCCTCCCCCGCTCCCCAACGCTGACTTTCCCGCCATGGCCAACCTCGATTCCAGGATTCCCCCCGGCCCGCTGGCCGACAAGTGGCGCAAGCACAAGGCGGACATCAAGCTCGTCAATCCCGCCAACAAGCGGAAGTACGAGGTGATCGTCGTTGGGGCCGGCCTCGCCGGCTCCTCGGCCGCGTCCTCGCTGGCCGATATGGGCTACAGGGTGAAATCCATCGTGTTTCACGACAGCCCGCGGCGCGCGCACTCGATCGCGGCCCAGGGCGGCATCAATGCCGCGAAGAATTACCAGAACGACGGCGACAGCGTCCACCGGCTGTTCTATGACACGATCAAGGGGGGCGACTATCGCGCCCGGGAGGCCAACGTGCACCGTTTGGCCGAGGTCTCGGTCAACATCATTGACCAATGCGTGGCGCAGGGCGTGCCCTTCGCCCGCGAATACGGCGGCCTGCTGGCCAACCGCTCCTTCGGTGGCGCCCAAGTGTCGCGGACCTTCTACGCCCGGGGCCAGACCGGCCAGCAATTGCTGCTGGGCGCCTACTCCGCGCTGTCGCGCACGGTCGGCCAGGGCCTGGTCGAGCTGATCACCCAGCACGAGATGGTCGATCTGGTGGTCGTGGACGGCCACGCCAAGGGCGTCATCACGCGCGACCTGGTGACCGGCCAGTTGCACCGGCACGCGGCGGACGCGGTCATTTTGGCCACGGGCGGCTACGGCAACGTGTTCAATCTCTCGACCTACGCGCGGGGCTCGAACACCACCGCGATCTGGCGGGCCTACAAGCGGGGCGCCTGCTTCGGCAATCCGTGCTACACGCAGATCCATCCGACCTGCATCCCGGTGTCGGGCGATTACCAGTCGAAGCTGACGCTGATGTCGGAGTCGCTGCGCAATGACGGGCGGATCTGGGTGCCGAAGCGCAAGGAGGATTGCGGCAAGGATCCGAACACGATCCCGGACGAGGATCGCGACTACTTCCTGGAGCGGATTTATCCGAGCTTCGGTAATCTGGCGCCGCGCGACGTCTCGTCGCGGGCGGCAAAGCGGATGTGCGACGAGGGGCGGGGCGTCGGCGAGACGGGCCTCGGGGTGTACCTGGACTTCTCCCACGCGATCAAGCGGCTGGGCGAGGCGGGGGTGCGCGAGCGCTACGGCAACCTGTTCGACATCTACCACGAGATCACCAACGAGAACGCCTACCGGACGCCGATGCGGATCTATCCCGCCGTCCATTACACGATGGGCGGCCTCTGGGTGGACTATAACCTGATGTCCAATGTGCCGGGGTTGTTCGTGCTGGGGGAGGCCAACTTCTCCGATCACGGGGCGAACCGGCTGGGCGCCTCGGCCCTGATGCAGGGTCTGGCGGACGGCTATTTCGTCATTCCGTACACCATCGGCGATTACTTGGCGGGCCAGAAGCCCGGGTCGCGGCCGTCCACCGACGCCCCCGCCTTCCGGCAGGCCGAGGAGAACGTCGCGTCCCAGGTGGCGCGTCTGCTGGGCGCCAAGGGGCGCGAGCCGGTCAACCATTACCACCGCCGGCTGGGCCAGCTGATGTGGACGCATTGCGGGATGGCGCGGACCCGCGCGGGCCTCGAGCAGGCGATCCAGGAGATCGGCGCCCTGCGGGAGGAGTTCTGGCGCAACGTGAGCGTGCCGGGCTCGGCCGGGTCGTTGAACCAGGCGCTGGAGCGTGCCGGCCGGGTGGCCGACTTCATCGAGCTGGGCGAACTGATGTGCCGGGACGCCCTGACGCGCGAGGAGAGCTGCGGCGGGCACTTCCGCGAGGAGCACCAGTATCCGGATGGCGAGTGCAAGCGGGACGATACCAACTTCGCGCACGTCGCGGCGTGGGAGTTCCAGGGCGAGGGCAAGGTCCCGCTCCGCAACGTCGAGCCCCTCCACTACGAGGCCGTGAAGATGAGCGTCCGTTCCTACAAGTGAGGGTGGTGGAAGTCCGCGCCGCCTGAATCGTCAATCGTCAATCTTCAATCGTCCTTTCCCCATGGTTGCTTCCACCAGCTCCAAGCTCATCTCGGTCACCCTGCGCGTCTGGCGGCAGGAGGGCCCCGCCGCCGAGGGGCGGTTCGTGGAGTACAAGGCCGCGAACCTGAACCCCAATATGTCCCTGCTGGAGATGCTCGACGTCGTGAACGACGACCTGGAGCGCCGCGGGGAGGATCCGATCGCGTTTGCGCACGACTGCCGCGAGGGCATCTGCGGGACCTGCTCGCTGATGATCGATGGGAAGCCGCACGGCCCCCATCGGGGCGTGGCCAGCTGCCAGACCTATATGCGGAGCTTCGAGGACGGCGCCGTGATCACGCTGGAGCCGTTCCGCGCGAGGCCGTTCCCCGTCCAGAAGGACCTGATCTGCGACCGTTCGGCCTTTGACCGCATCCAGCAGGCGGGCGGGTTCATCACGGCGCGCGCGGGTTCCGCCTGCGACGCGAACGCGATCCCGGTGCCGAAGGGGGCGGCCGACCTGGCGATGGACGCCGCCCAGTGCATTGGCTGCGGCGCCTGCGTGGCGGCCTGCAAGAATTCCAGCGCGATGCTGTTTGTGGCCGCCAAGGTCAGCCACCTGGGGCTGCTGCCGCAGGGTCAGGCGGAGCGCGACCGCCGCGTGCTGGGGATGGTGAGCACGATGGACGAGGCGGGCTTCGGCAACTGCAGCAACCAGTACGAGTGCAGCGCGGCCTGCCCGAAGCTCATCTCGCACGACTTCATCGCGCGGATGAACCGGGATTATCTGGCGGCATCGGTCCGTTCGGTCTTCCAGGCCGAGTCCCAGGCGGCCGGCGGCGGCGCCTGAGTTCGTTCAGGGCGGGCTTCAGCCGGCCGTCACCCGGTCGAGGAACCAGTCCACCGCGAAGGTGCTGAGCTGGCCGCCGGGGCCGTGCAGGGAGAAGTCGAAGGCGTGCGTGGCCCACGGGAGGGCGACGTAGCAGCGCGGGACGCCGGCGGTGCCGAGGCGTTCGTCGAGGCGGCCGCTGTGCAGGTGCCAGGTGATGCTGTCGTTGCGGCCGTGGAGGAGGAGCGTGGCGGGGCAGTGCGGATGGACGTGAAACAGGGCGCTGGCGGACTCGTAATTGGCCCGGGCGGTTTCGGGGGTGCCGCCGAGGAATTGGCGCATCAGCGAGGGTGACCGGAGCATATCCTCCTCGTGGGTGCTCTGGTAGCCGAAGATCAGGTCGGAGGGGGCGTAAAAGGCGACCACCCCGCGAATGGCTGGGTCGTTGGCGGTGTAGGCCACGGTCTGGGCGATCTGGCCGCCGGCGGAGCGGCCGAGCAGGACGAGGCGGGTGGCGTCGATTCCAAGTTCCCCGGCCTTGTCCTTGAGGAAGGCGAGGGCGGCGAGGGTGTCCTCGCGTTGGGCGGGCCAGATGGACCCGGGGGCGAGGCGGTAGGAGATGGCCGCGACCGCGTAGCCGCGGCGGGCGAGGTGATGGTTCAGTTCGGGGAGGTGGCGCCGGTCCCCGCCGTCCCAGCCGCCGCCGTGGATGACCACGACGCAGGGGGCCGGGCCTTGGCCGTTGCGGCCTTGGGCGGGGTAGAAATCGAGGGGGAGGCCGGGCCCGAAGGTGTATTCCCGCGGGACGACCGGGGCGGGGCCGCGTCCGAGGTAGAGCCGGGAGACGGAGAAGGGGGGCTCGGGGAGGGGGCGGGGGCCAAAGCGTTCCCGCAGGGCCTGGGGCAGGGAGGAGGCGAGGCGCCGGGCCTCCAGGGCGGGTTTGAGGAGCAGCCCGACCGCCCCGAGGGCGAAGGCGGTGGTCGCGGCGGGGGTGGCCCCCGGGGGGCTGGCGGAGGCCCAGGCGGTGCCGGCGATCAGGGCGGCGAGGGGGGCGAGCCAGTGTCCGAATTCCCCCGCGAGGACCGCGAGTTTCCATGGGGACCATGGGGGCGCGGGGCGCACGGTGAGGAGGCCCAGCGCGAAGAGCGCGAGCGCCAAGGGGAGAAGCATCCCGGCCAGCATAATTTTCGGTCGCCAGCGCCCCGCGCGCGGCCGCAAGAAGAAGGTGCACGATGCGCCGCCTGGATCAAACTCTCGCCAACCTTGGTTATTGTTCCCGGCGCGAGGCCCGGGACTGGTTGCGGGCGGGGCGGGTGCGGGTGGCGGGAGAGATCGCGGATGACCCCGGTCAGCGGGTGGCGGCGGCCGCGGTGACGGTCGACGGCGAGCCGCTCGATCACCCGGAGGGCCTGCTGCTGCTGTTCCATAAGCCGGCCGGCCTCGTGTGCTCCCACGAGGCGCGGGAGGGGCCTTCCGTCTACGATGCCCTTCCCGAACGCTGGCGCCGCCGGAACCCGGCGGTGACGAGTATCGGGCGCTTGGACAAGGAGACGACCGGCCTGTTGCTGCTGACCGATCTGCCCGACTTGGTGCACCGGCTGACTTCCCCCAAGCACAAGGTGCCCAAGGTGTACCGGGCGATGCTGGACAGCCCCGTACCCGGGGAGGCGGCGGAGCGGTTTGCGGCGGGGACGTTGGTGTTGCCGGGCGAGGAGAGCCCTTGCGCCCCGGCGGTGCTGGAGGTGTTGGGACCCCGCGAGACGCGGCTCACGCTCACGGAGGGGCGTTACCACCAGGTGCGGCGGATGTTCGCCGACTTGGGGGCCACCGTGGTGGCCTTGCACCGGGAATCCTTCGGTTCCCTGACCTTGGCGGGGGTGGAGCCGGGGGCGTGGCGGGTTTTGCCGCCGGGGACCTTTTCCGCCTAAGCCGGCGCGAGGGCGTGGGCGCGGCGGGAGACTTCCGGCCAGTGTTCCTCGGGGATGATGGGGCCGAGGTGGCCGACCGTTTCGCCGCCCATCAGCGAGGCGAGTTCCCCGCAGGCCGGTAGCGGCCAGCCGCGGAGGAAGCCCGCGAGGAAGCCGGAGGCCCAGGCGTCGCCGGCGCCGTTGGTATCGAGTACCTTGGGCACCTGCAGCGGGTGGACGCGGTGCACGTGACGGCCGCGAGCCAGCCAGGCGCCGTCTTTGCCGACCTTGACCGCCGCGAGCACCCCGTGATCGGCCAAGCGGCGGGCGAGCGTCTCGTAGGGGGAGGTCTGGTCCTGGAACAGGGCGCGGATCTCGTCCTCGTTGGCGAAGACCACGTCGATCCCGTGGCGGAACTGGCGGAAGAGCCAGTCGCGGGCGGCGTGGACGACCTCGAAGGAGGAGAGGTCGAGGCTGGTGGTGCAACCGGCGGCGCGGGCGGAGGCCAGCACGGCGTCGGCGAGGGCCTGGTTGAAGACCAGATAGCCCTCGATGTGGGCGTGGCGACAGCCGGCGAAGTCGCTGGCCGAGACCTCGGCGGGGGCGAGGGTCATCGCGGCCCCGAGGAAGGTGCGCATCGTGCGCTGGGCGTCGGGGGTGACGAGGGCGAGGCAGCGGGCGTTGGGGTGGGCGCCGCGCTTGAAGCGGCTGGTGTCCACGCCGGCGGCGGCGAAGCGCCCGTGGTAGGCGTCGCCCAGCTCATCGTGGCCGAGTTTGCCGAGGAAGGTCGCGCGCAGGCCGAGGCGGGCGGCGTTGAAGGTCGCGTTGGCCGCGGAGCCGCCGGTCGTCCGCGCGGGCGGCTGGCCAAGGAGGCCGACGATGCGGCCCATTTCCTGATCATCAACCAGCACCATCCCGCCCTTCTTGCCCGCGACGTGGCGGTGAAGAAAGTCGTCGGGGACCTGCGCGAGCAGGTCCATGATGGGGGAGCCGACGCCGATGAGATCGAAGGAGGACATAGGAAAGGCGTCAGCCGGTGACGGTCAGGCTGGTGGCGAGGAGGGGTTCATCGTCCACCTCGACCAGCAGGGAGTATTCACCGGGATCAGGGAAGGACAGGTGGCGGATCTCGTTGATGAGGTTGATCCGGTGGAGGGGGCTCTGGGACTCGAAGTCGCGTTCTAGGAGCGGATCCAGCCGGGTCGCCTCGAGGCCCATCGAGATGCGCAAGTGGTGGGGTCCGGGGGCGCAGTCGGTGAGGGTGAGAAACCACACCATATAGGGGTGGGTGACCGGAAATTGTCGCGCCTGGATGTTGGAGAAGATCCCCAGGATCGTGTGTTTGCCCGAGCCGGGGTCGATGTGGACCGCGTCACAGGTGAGCCACGCGAGGAGCTGGGGTTTGGACTGCACCGGCCAAGGAGGCCCGCGGGGCGGCGGCGTCGCAAATGATTTTTCTTGGCGTCGCCGCCCGCGGCGCGCTGGGTGGCGGGGTGACTGCCGCCGAAGCCTCCGTCCACGTCCTTGGGATCGACCTCAGCGGCTGGCCGCGCTGGGCGCTGATCGCGGTGGGGACGCTGGTGCTGACGGCGGGGCTTTGGGTGGCGATGAAGGTGCTGAAGTGGGCGTTGGGCCTGCTCTTGGTGCTGGTGTTGCTGGGCGGGCTGGCCTGGGCGGTCTGGGAGCTGGTCGGTTGAGGCGGGCGGAGGCCGGGGCGCCGAGCTTTGGCTTGCGCGCGCTGGATGGTGGCCCTCACCTTCCGCCCCCGTGAAATACATTTTCGTGACGGGCGGGGTGGTCTCATCCCTGGGCAAGGGGCTGACCGCGGCGGCGCTGGGCGCGCTGCTGGAGCTGCGCGGTCTGGTGGTGCGGATCCAGAAGTTCGACCCCTACCTGAACGTCGATCCGGGCACGATGAGCCCTTTCCAGCACGGGGAGGTCTACGTCCTGGAGGATGGCGCGGAGACGGACCTCGACCTCGGGCATTACGAGCGGTTCACCAGCGGCAAGCTCTCCCGCCTCAACAGCCTCTCCTCGGGCCAGGTGTACGAGGCGGTGATCCAGAAGGAGCGGCGCGGCGATTATTTGGGCAAGACCGTGCAGGTGATCCCGCACGTCACCAACGAGATCAAGGAGCGCATCTACGCGGGCGGGAAGGACGCGGACGTGCTGATCACGGAGATCGGCGGGACCACGGGCGACATCGAGGGCCTGCCGTTCTTGGAGGCGATGCGCCAGTTCGCCCTGGAGGTGGGGCCCAAGGATGTGGCCTTCCTGCACGTCACTCTCGTGCCTTACCTGCATGCGGCCGGGGAGCTGAAATCAAAGCCCACGCAGCAATCCGTGGCGAAGCTGCGCGAGATTGGCATCCAGCCGCACGTGCTCGTCTGCCGGACGGACCATCCGCTGGACCACGACCTGCGCGACAAGCTATCGCTGTTCTGCAATGTCCCCGTGAAGGCGGTGATCGAGTGCCGCGACGTGGCGCATTCGATTTACGAGCTCCCGCTGGCCCTCCAGCGCGAGGGGCTGGATCAGCTGGTGCTCGACCTGCTCGGCCTGCCGTATCCGCCGGCGACCAAGAACATTTGGGAGCAGATCGTCCGCCGCCTCCTGAACCCGCGCCACGAGGTGACCATCGGCGTGGTTGGCAAGTACATCGAGCTGCAGGACGCCTACAAGTCGGTCTACGAGTCGGTGACGCACGCGGGCATCGCGAACAACTGCAAGGTCAACATCCGGCGGATCGACGCGGAGGAGCTGGAGCGGAAGAACGGCCTGGCGCTGTTGCGGGGCCTGGACGGGATTCTGGTGCCGGGCGGGTTTGGCGACCGCGGGACCGAGGGCAAGATCGCGGCGGCGCGGTACGCGCGTGAGCACGGGGTGCCATATTACGGCCTGTGCCTGGGCCTGCAGATCGCGGTGATCGAGTTCGCCCGCAACGTGCTCAAGTTGAAGGGCGCCAACAGCACCGAGTTTGACCCGAAGGCTCCGCATCCGGTGATCAACATGATGGAGGAGCAGAAGCAGATCATCGACAAGGGGGCGACGATGCGGCTCGGCAGCTACGAGTGTGCCCTGACCCCGGGAACCTTGGCCCATCGCGCCTACGGGATGGACAGCGTGCGGGAGCGCCACCGGCACCGTTACGAGGTCAACAATGCCTACGTCGGCCAGCTGCAGCGGGCCGGGATGGTGGTGAGCGGCATCAATCCCCGGCGCAACTTGGTGGAGGTGATCGAGCTGCGGGGCCACCCGTGGTTCGTCGGCACGCAGGCGCACCCGGAGTTCCAGTCCAAGCCGAACCAGGCGCACCCGTTGTTCGCGGCCTTTATCAAGGCGGCCCTGCGGCATCACCGCGGCGGCAGCGCCCGGCGCCGGAAGTAACCCCGTGCGCTTCGATCCCGCCCGCCTGCTGCTCATCGCCGGGCCCTGCGCGCTCGAGGGCGATGCGGTCTGCCGTCCGGTGGCCGCCGCCTTGGCCGCGCTGGGGGCCGCGCATCCGGAGCTGCAACTCGTCTTCAAGGGCTCCTTCGACAAAGCCAACCGCACCTCCCTCGCTGGCGCCCGCGGGCCCGGGCTCGCCGAGGGTTTGGCGCAGCTGGCTGCCGTCCGCCGCGAGTTCGGCCTGCCGGTCCTCACCGATGTGCACGACGCGGCCCAGGTGGCGCCCGTGGCCGAGGTCTGTGACGTGCTGCAGATTCCTGCGTTCCTGTGCCGGCAGACCGACCTGCTCCTCGCGGCGGCCGCGACCGGGCGCACGGTGAACGTCAAGAAAGGCCAGTTCCTCGCCCCGGAGGATATGGCGCACGTGACCGCCAAGCTGCGCGGTGGCGGGGCCAGCGAGGTCTGGCAGACCGAGCGGGGCACGACCTTTGGGTACCATAACCTGGTGGTGGATATGCGGGCCTTCCCGCAGCTCGCGCGCCACGGGCGGCCGGTGATCTTCGATGCGACCCACGCGGTCCAGTTGCCCGGCGCCGGGGGTGGCCGCAGCAGCGGGCAGCGCGAATTCGTGCCGCCCCTGGCCCGCGCCGCCCTGGCGGCTGGCGCCGACGGGCTGTTCATCGAGACGCATCCCGATCCCGACCGCGCCCTCAGCGATGGACCCAATATGGTGCCGCTCGCGGAGTTGCCCGCGGTTATAGCCCGCGGTTTGGCCGTCTGGCGCGCGGTCCGCGGCTGAGCCGCGCCGCTTGACCCTCCGCGGGCCGGTTCCACACTCCGCGGCAAAACCCTGATGGCCTCCTTCCTCATCGAAGTCACCCTGCCCGCGATGGGCGCGACGGTGAACGAACTCACCGTCATCTCCCTGAAGGCCCAGCCGGGCGAGACCGTCCGCAAGGGCCAGAAGCTCGCGGAGCTGGAGAGCGACAAGTCGGTCTTCGACTTCGAATCGCCGGCGGATGGCGTGTTGCGGGCGATTTTGGTGGCTGCCGGGGATGTCCGACCCTCCGGTTCCCCGTTCCTGCGCCTGGAGACCGAGGACGAGTCCCTGCGGCACCTGGCAGCCGGCGCGGCCCCGGCTCCGGCCCCGGCGCCATCCCCCGCGCCCGCGGCCGCGGCGGCCCTCATCTGGACCCCCCGGGCGACCAAGTTGGCGCAGGAGGCGGGATTGGATCCGGCCACGCTGACGGGCATGGAGGCGACGGGGCCGGGCGGGCGGGTGTCCGGCGACGACGTCGCGCGGTACCTGGCGGCGCGGAAATCTTGAGTCGACGTTGCCCGGAGGAGGGGTTTCCCTCGCGCCGCTTGAGCATTCATTCCGAGACGGTCTGCATCGCCGGCGTCGGCCACGCCGCCCCGGCCAACATCCGACCGAACAGTGAGATCCTGAAGGCCTTTCCGCACCGGACGGAGGAGGAGATGATCCGCCTGACGGGCATCCGGGAGCGCCGGCACGCGGCCGAGGATGAGACCGCGACCGAGCTGGCGGTCATCGCCGTCCAGCACGCCTTGGAGCAGGCCGGGATGCCCGTTTCCGCGATCGATGGGATCATTATGGCCACCATCATCCCCGATCAGCCGGTGCCGTCCGCCGCGAGCGCGTTGGCCCGCCGTCTCGGGGTGCCGCGGGCGCTGGCCTTCGATGTGAACGCCGCCTGTTCCGGCTGGTTGTACGCGCTGGAGGTTGGCCGCTCGTTCATTGTGGCTGGCACGGCCCGGAACCTCGTGGTGGTCACGGCCGAACTGCTTTCGCGCATCACCAATCCCCAGGACCACGAGACCGCTTTCCTGTTTGGGGATGGCGCCGGGGCGGCGGTCCTGACCGCGGGCGCCGGCGGGCATCGCCTCCACCGGATGGGCCTGAGCGGCGATGCGGACCAGTTTGAGTCGATCCAGCGTCCCGGCGGCGGGGCCCGGATGCCGTGGCCCGGGGCGGAGGGGTGCGACAAAGAGCACTTTTACCTGCAGATGAACGGCACCTCCGTGTTCAAACACGCGGTGATCGGGTTTTCCGAGCAGATCGAGCAGACCCTAGCCCGAGAGAACCTGCGGCCCGAGGACATTGCCTGGGTGGTGCCCCACCAGGCGAACGCGCGCATCCTGACCGCGGTGAGCAAGCGGGTGGGCATTCCCTACGACCGCTTTGTCGTGACCATCTCCAAGTACGGCAACACCAGTGCGGCCAGCGTTTCGATGGCCTTGGGCTGGGCGGCCGAGGAGGGGATCTTTTCCCCGGGCGACCGGATCATCTTCTGCAGTGTCGGCGCCGGCCTGACCTTCGCCGGCGGCCTGCTCGTGTGGTGAGCCGCGGCCCGGTTGCGCCGGGCGGCTTGCCGGCCTAGACTGGGGTACCGGCGGAAAGGCCGGTTTCCCGATGTGGCCGTTTTTTCCTTGGTTGGCGCTGGCGGCCGCCGAAACCGGCGGCGCCGCGGTGGCGGACGGGCCCGACCCGTTCCGGGCCGCCCGCGAAAACCTGGTCACTACGGCGGTTGCGGCTGCCGGCGCGACCGATCCGGCGGTGCGGTCGGCCCTCCGGCGTGTGCCCCGGCACCTTTTCGTGCCGGAACGTTTCCACGCGCAGGCCTACGCCGACCATTCTCTGCCCATCGGCCACGGCCAGACGATCTCCCAGCCTTCGCTGGTGGGCCTGATGACCCAGTTCCTCGCGTTGTCGCCGGACGCGCGGGTGCTGGAGGTCGGCACCGGCTCAGGGTACCAGGCGGCGATCCTGGCGGAGATCGTGCGCGAGGTCTACACGGTGGAGATCGTCGCCCCGCTGGCCTGCGAGGCGGCGGCGCGGCTGGCCGCGCTGGGATACGCGAAGGTCGCGGTGCGGGCGGGGGACGGTTATGCGGGTTGGCCGGAGGCCGCGCCGTTCGACGCGATCATCGTGACCTGCGCGCCGGAGCGGGTGCCGCCGGCGTTGCGGGAACAGTTCAAGCCCGGTGGGCGGCTGTGCATCCCCGTGGGACCTGCGGGCCGTGAACAGGAGCTGCGCCTGCTGGAAAAGGGTGCCGACGGGACCTTGGTGCTGCGCGCGGTGCTCCCGGTGCGCTTCGTGCCGATGACCGGGCGGGTGGCCGCTCCGCCGTGAACGGGGCGGGCCCGGGCCGGCTCAACCCGGGCGGCGGGCAAATACCTGCACCACGGCGCTGCGCCCCTGGTGCGAAGGGCCCTCGTCGAGGTCCGTCTCCCGCTGCTGCGCGACCAGCAGGTCGAGCCCGGCGCAGTCCGCGCGCAGGTCCTCGAGCGTCATCAGCAGCTCCGGCGCGTCCACCGGTCCCCCGGTCCGGTGGTGGACCTGGTCGGGATGGTACGCTTCCAAAATAAATCCCCCGCCGGGTCGGAGTCCCGCGGCCGCCGCCCGGTGCACGCGGGCGCGCAGGGCGGGGGGCAGATGAACAAACGTGGCGACGATGCCCGCCCACGCTCCCGGCGTGATCGCGAAGGCGCCGAGGTCGGCCGTGACGGTCGTCAGGACCACCCCGTGCCGCGCCGCGAGTTGGCGGGCCTTGGCGAGGCCCACGGCCGATTGGTCGACCGCGGTGACGGCGTGGCCGCGCCGGGCGAGGAAAACCGCGTTGCGGCCCTCACCCTCGCCGAGGCACAGGACGGGCCCGGGCGGGAGGTGCACGGAGCATGCGGCGACGAAGGCGTTCGGCTCCGTGCCGTAGCAATAGTCGATCGCGCCGTAGCGTCGGTCCCAGAAGCTGGCGTCGTAGGTCATCGGCGGGGCGCGTCAGACGTTCACCGCCATCGTGTAGGCGCGGAAGAACTGCTCGGTGACCGGGTGGCGCATCCCGAGGTGGCGGAATACCGCGAGGCAGAGGCCGCGCGCGCGTTGGTCGTCGAAGGCTGGTTGTTCCTCCAGCACGCCGAGGAGCGCGGTAAGGCCTGGGACGAAATCCCCGGCCTGCAGGCGGGTGAGCGCCTCGCGGTAGCGCAGGCCGAGCTGACCGCCGGGGAGCCCGGGACTCTGGCCGGGACGGAGGAACGCGGTGGCGAGAGTGCGGGCGAGGTCGGCGTCCTCCGCCCAGGCGGAGCCCGCGGCCACGGGGTCGGCGAGTCGGAGGGCGGCGGCGGGATCCACGAAGGCCTCAGCGCGGGCGGTGAGGGCGGCGAGTTCGCCGTCGGCGGGGAGGGTGGCCTGGAGCGGCCGGAGAAGGCGGGCGGCGGCGGGGGCGTCGCCCGCGTGGAGGAGCGTCCGAGCGCGGGTCATCGCTTCGCGGCGCGGGGTGGGAAGGTGTTGCGCGAGCCAGTCACGCAGGCGCGGTTCGGGGAGGGCGCCGGAGAACTGCGCCACGACGGCGCCGTGGTGGAAGAGGCGCACGTCCGGGATGCCGCGGATGCCGAATTGTTCCGCGAGGTTGGGGTGTCGTTCGGTGTCGATCTTGACGAGTCGCCAGCGTCCGGCGGCCTCGGCGGCGAGTTTCTCGAGGACGGGGCCGAGCATCTTGCAGGGCCCGCACCACGGGGCCCAAAAGTCGACCAGCACGGGCCCGGTCTGGCTGGCGGCGGTCACGTCCTGCGCAAAATCCTGGAGGTCGTGGTGCAGCGGTGAAGAAGGTTCGGGGCAGTCGGGGCGGGCGAGGTCAGGTGGTTGGCGCGGAGCGGAGAGCGGCGATCTTCTCGCGGAGGTGGGTGACGCGTTGTTTCGATTCCGCGTTGCGCACTGCCATCGCGTAGGCGGCGGGTTCGCCGATGAGCACGACCTTTTTCCGGCCGCGGGTGATCGCGGTGTAGAGCAGGTTGCGCTGGAGCATCATGAAGTGCGCCTTCAACAGCGGCACCACCACGAGCGGGTACTCGCTGCCCTGCGACTTGTGGATGCTGATCGCGTAGGCGAGCGCGAGGTCGCCGGTCTCGCCGCGCTCGAACCGGTGCCGCTCCCCGTCGAACTCCGCCTCGAGGGCCCCGTGTTCCGCATCGATCGCGGCCACGGTGCCGATGTCGCCGTTGAAGAGCCCCTGCTCGTAGTTGTTCCGCAGCTGGATCACCTTGTCGCCGGGCCGGTACTCGCCCGAGGGAAAGCGCAAGCCGCGGGCGTTGCCGTTGAGGGCCTCCTGCAGGCGGAGGTTCAGGTTACCGACGCCGGCGATGCCCTTGTGCATCGGCGCGAGCAGCTGCACGTCCGCTGCGGGGCGGAACCAAGCCCAGTGCCGGGGCACGTACTCGGTGCAGAGCTCGACCACCTTGCGCACGCAGTCCTCCTGGTCCGCGGCGGTCACGAACGCTAGGTCGGCCCAGACTGGGATCTCGGCCACCGAGGAAACTGCGGGCGGCAGGGCGGGGTCGCCCGCGTTGATCGCGTGAGCGGTGGTGACGATGCGACTCTGCCCCTGCTGGCGGTAGATGACGGCGAGGCGGGTGACGGGGACCGCGCCCGTGGCGATCAAGTCCTTGAGCACGTTGCCGGCGCCCACGCTGGGGAGCTGGTCGGTGTCGCCCACCAGCAGCAGGTGGGCGCGGGACGGGACCGCGGCCACGAGGGCGGCGGCGAGGCGCGAGTCGAGCATCGAGGCCTCGTCCACCACGAGGAAGTCCGTGGCGAGCGGCTTGTGCTCGTTGGCGTCGAAGCCCCCTTGGCTCGCGTCGAAGCGGAGGAGGCGGTGAAGGGTGGAGGCGAAGCCGCCGGTGGTCTCGGCGAGGCGCTGCGCGGCGCGGCCCGTGGGGGCAGCGAGGTGCACGCGGGCCTTCTTGGCGCGGAGGATGTCGACTAGGGCGCGGAGGATGGTGGTCTTGCCGGTGCCGGGGCCGCCGGTCAGGACGGAGACCTTGCTCGCGAGGGCGGTGCGGACGGCGTCGCGCTGGAGCGGGTGGAACGTGAACCCGGCGCGCTCCTCGGCCCACGTCACCGCCGCGTCGAGGCGGATGGGCGGGAGTCCGCTGGGGACGCGGGTTAGCCGGGTCATGGCGCCGGCGATGCGCTGTTCGGCGCGGTCGTGGGTGGGCAGCTGGATCATCCCGGAGCCGGGGAGGGGCGGGGAGTCGCTGGGCGGGTCGTGGCGGACGAGGGCGCGGGCGGCGACGAGGGCCTCGATGCGCTCAGCGACGCGGGCGGAGGGGGTCTCGAGCAGCGCGGCCGTGTGCTCGGCGAGTTCCGCGGCGCGGAACGCGGTGTGGCCCTCCTCCTGCAGGGTCTCGAGCGCGTAGAGGATGCCGGCGTCGAGGCGCGGCGGGGCGTCGTTGGCGAAGCCGAGGTTGATCGCGATGCGGTCGGCGGTGCGGAAGCCGATCCCCTCGATCTCGCGGGCGGCGCGGTAGGGTTCGGTCGAGAGGACGCGCCGGGCGTCCGCGCCGAACTGCCGCACCAGCTTCACGCACTGGGCGGGCGTGACCCCGTAGGTCTGGAGGAAGATGTACAGGTCGCGCTCGGTGCGCTTGGCGTCCCACGCCTCCTTGATGGCGGTGGCGCGCTTGCGGCCGATGCCGGGTACGTCGCGGAGGCGGGCGGATTCCTCGCTGAGGACGCGGAGTGTGTCGGTGCCGAAGGCGTCGACGATCTTGTTGGCGTAGACCTTGCCGATGCCGGGAACGAGGCCGCTGCCGAGGTAGCGGCGGATACCGTGGACGCTGGAGGGCAGCTCGCTGCGGAAGGTGGCGACCTTGAACTGGTCCCCGTGCTGGGCGTGGCGGACCCATTCGCCGGTGAGGTGGAGCGTCTCCCCGCACTCGACCCCCGGGAGCGGGCCGACGACCGTGACCAGCGGGGGCCGGGCGCGGCCGGCGCCGGGGGCGGCCTCGGGGCGCAGCTCCGCGATCGTGTAGTGGTTCTCCTCGTTGAGGAAGACGATGCGCTCGATGACGCCGCTGAGCGTGGCGGGCGGGGAGGGCACGGCGGGACGGCGGCCGGCGCGCGCTCAGCGCCGCTCCGGTGGCGGGCGATCCGCGGCTCCGAGGGTCGCGGTGAGGTCGCGGATCTCGCGCCCGGCCTTCCAGCCGACGTGGAACACGAGGAAGCCGTACCACGCGAGGGACGCGGCCAGCAGGAGGCCCCAAATGGCGACGAGGACGGGGTTCATTGGCGGAGGGGTCGGGCGGGGGACAGAAGGGAACCCGCGACCATCCCGAGGGCCGCGAGGGTGAAGGAAGAGGCGCCGGCGACCTCGGGCGCGATGGCTAGGCGCTGGCCGAGGACGAGGAAGGCGACGGGACCCACGGCCCCGAGCACCAGCGCCGCGACCGCACCGGTGGCGTTGGCGCGCGGCCAGTAGAGCCCGGCCACGAGTAGCGTGAAGACGCTGGCGAGGTAGATGTTGCCGGTGACGGCCAGGTAGTCCCAGGCGTTGCCCGGCAGCTCATACCAGAGCCCGTAGAACAGCAGGAAGACGGCGATCGCCACGACCAGCGCGCGCGTGAGGCGCAGCTGCGCGGGCGGGGAGAGCGGCCGCTTCAGGCACGGGGCGACGAGGTCGTTGTAGATCACGGTCGCCCAGGTCAGCATGTAGCCGCTGTCGGTGGACATCTCGGCCGCCAGCATCGCGGCCACCACGAGCCCGATCAGGCCGGCCGGCAGCACCACGCCGAGGAAGTGCGGCATCGCGGTCAGGCTCGTCAGCCCCTCCGGCAGCCCGCCCTGCGCCGCGAACCACACGCAGGCGGCCGCGCCCCAGAGCCCGGGGAGCAGGAAGCGGCCGACGAAGTAGAACGCCGTGCGCCGGTACATCGCCCGCGCGGTGTCCGCGTTGCGGGCCGAGAGCACGCGGCTGATCTGCGTCTGCCACGTGGTCACCACCGCGAGCTGGAAGACAAACTGCCAAAGCAGGTAGCCCCAGCCGAAGGAGGACTCGTGGACCGGGTTGTACGGGTGCCCCTTCAGCTGGCCAGCGCCCCAGGCCGCTTCGAGTCCCGCGGTGAGCGGTGTCCAGCCGATCTGCACCAGCACGAGTACCGAGGTGACCACGATACCCACTCCCATCACGAGGAACTGCAGGTAATCGGTGACCAGCACGGAGAGCATCCCGCCGAGAGCCGTGTAGAGCAGCACCAGTCCGAGCAGCGCGGTCATCGTCCATTCGAGTGCGCCCGGCGGCAGGCCGATGGCGTGGACGAGGAACTCGCCCCCGAGGCGCAGGAAGATACCCATGTTGAGCAGGCCGCCGAGGACCACGAACAGCCCGGCCAGCCAGCGGACGCGCGGGCTGAAGCGCCGTTCGAACAGTTCTGGGATGGTCATGATCCCCGAGGCGCGCAGCGGGCCGATCACGAACCCGGTGCGGCCCACGAACCACATCACCAGCCACATGATCACGCCGATCGCCGCCCCCGCGAAGCCCTTCTCGTAGCCCAGCTGGGCCGTGTACATGATCGTGACGAGCCCGAGTTCCGTCGCCGCCAGCGAGGCGATGCCGAGGTTCACGTCCATCTCGCGCCCGGCCACCGCGAAGTCCTGCACGCCGCGCACGAACCGCCGCATCCACAGCCCGGCGGCGAGGCAGCCGGCGAGGTAGACGAGGATGATCGACCAATCGAGGAGCGTCAGCTTCATTTGGCGGGGTGGGGGCGAGGATGAGCCGGCGCGGCGCGGGGAAAAGGCGAAACTACCCCTGGCTCAGGGGGTGGCGAGGGCCGCCTGCACCTCGCGCAGGCCGGGCAGGACCCGGTCCGCGCCGGCCGCGGTGAGCTCCGCCGCGCCGTGGGTGCCGGTGCACACCGCCCAGCAGGCGAAGCCGCCCGCGTGGGCGGCCGCGATGTCGAAGGGCGAGTCCCCGATGAGCAGCGTGCGGTCGGCCCGCGCCCCGAGGGTGCCGAGGACGTAGGTCGCGAACTCCGGCCGCGGCTTGAGCCAGGGCGTGTCGCCGGCGCCGAACACGCCGCGCAGGAACGGCGTCACCCCGAGGTGGGCGCAGATGCGCCGCGAGTGCTCGCCGCGCTTGTTGGTGAACGCCGCCAGCGCCACCCCGCGCGCGTGTTGCGCCTCCAGCAGCTCCCGCGCGCCGGGGAGCAGGCGGACGTCCTCCAGCAAAATCGAGTCGGTGTAGGCGACGTGGAGCCGCACGCCCTCCGCCACGAGTTCCGGCGGCAGGAAGTGTCCCATCGCCCGCTCCAGCCCGCCCCCGACCGCCGCCCGGACCTGGGCCAAGGTGGGGGCCGGCCGCCCGAGTTGAGGCAGCACGTGGCAATAGGAGCGGTGGATCGTGGTGAACGCGTCCACCAAGGTGCCGTCCAGGTCGAGCAGCAGGGTGTCGTAAGGGGGCATCGCGGTCGCGGGAGCGTGCCGGCCCCCGGGGCGGAAACGAGGCAAAACCTCGCTCGCCTGTAAAATGGAGTTGGCGCGCGCGGCCGGCGCCGGTGGACTCCCGGTATGCCGGACGCCCCCGCCATCCCCGCCGCTGCCGTGCGGACCGAGGCGGAGCGGGGCGTGTGCGTGGTGACGGTGGGCGGCGGCTGGAGCATCACCGCGGCCCCGCCCGCGTGGCCGGGACCGCCGGCCGGCGCGACCGGAGTGGTGCTCCGCGCGGCCGACCTCGGGCGCTGGGACAGCTCGCTCCCGTTCTTCCTCGCGGGCGTCCGCCGGGCGTGCCGCGCGGCCGGCGTGCCCTGCGACGACGCGGCCTTGCCCCCGCGACTGCGCGACCTCCTCGCGCAATTGGAAGCCGTGCAGGCCGGGGGCGCGCCACAGGACCGGGCCGACAGCCTGCTGACCGCGGTGGGGCTGGCGACGCGCGAGGTCGGGGTGCAGGCGCGGGCGATCCTCGACTTCGTGGGCGAATGCGCCCTGAGCGCGGGGCGCCTCGCGCGGAGCCCGCGGCGTTTCCGCTGGGCGGACTGCGCCGCCGAGATGCAGCAGTGCGGCGCGATGGCCCTGCCGATCGTCAGCCTCATCAGCTTCCTGGTCGGGGTGACCCTCGCCTACACCGGCGCGATCGTGCTCCGCCAGTTCGGCGGGGACATCTGGATCGCCGACCTCGTCGGCCTCTCGATGGTGCGGGAGATGGGCGCGGTGATGACCGCGGTCGTCCTCGCGGGGCGCACCGGCGCCGCCTACGCCGCGACGCTGGGCAATATGAAGGCAAACGAGGAGATCGACGCCCTCGCCACCCTCGGCATCCCGCCGGTGCAGTTCCTCGTCCTGCCGCGCCTGCTCGCGCTCGCCGTGATGATGCCGGTGCTGGCGCTCTACGCGAACGCGCTCGGCATCCTCGGCGGGCTGGTGGTCGCCTACTCGCTGCTCGCGATCCCCCCGGCGGCCTTCTGGGTGGAGATGCTGACGATCATCGACCTTTCGGATGTCGCCTCCGGGGTGATCAAGGCGGCCGCGTTCGGGCTGATCGTCGGGCTGTCCGGGTGCCTGCGCGGGCTGCAGGCCGAACGCAGTGCCGACGGGGTCGGCCGCGCCACCACCTCGGCGGTGGTGACGGCCCTGCTGCTGCTGGTGATCGCGGACGCCCTGTTCGCGGTGTTGTTCAACGTGCTCGGGATCTGACGCCGATGGACGCCCCCGCCCGCCTGCCTCCCGGCGAGATCCCCGCGATCGCCGCGGAGACGCTCGACTGCGGCTACGAGGGCAAACTGGTGCTCCGCGACGTCACCTTCTCCGTGGCACCGGGGGAGATCTTCTTCGTCATCGGCGGCTCCGGCTGCGGCAAGAGCACCCTGCTGCGGCACCTGATCGGGCTCCACGAGCCGCGGCGCGGGCGCGTGAGTTTCCACGGCCGGCCCTTCACCGCGGCCGACGCGGCCGGGCGGCGCGAGCTGCTGCGCACGTTCGGGGTGCTCTTCCAAGGGGGGGCGCTGTGGTCGTCGCTCACCCTGCGCGAGAACGTCGCCCTGCCGCTCGAGGAGTACACACCGCTCAGCCGCCGCGAGCGCGGGGAACTCGCCGCGCTCAAGCTGGCCCAGGTCGGGCTCCAGGGCTTCGAGGACTACTACCCGGCCGAGATCAGCGGCGGGATGCGCAAGCGCGCCGGGCTCGCGCGGGCCCTCGCCCTCGACCCCGCGGTCGTGTTCTTCGACGAACCCTCCGCGGGCCTGGACCCCGTGACGTCCCGCAGCCTCGACGACCTCATCCGGCAGGTCCGCGACACCTTCGGCACCACCATCGTGGTGGTTTCGCACGAGCTGGCCTCGATCTTCGCCCTTGCCGACCGCGCGGTGATGCTGGCGCGGGAGGAGCAGGGGATCATCGCCGCGGGCGCGCCCGCCGCCCTGGTGGAGTCACCGGATCCGCGGGTGCGGGCGTTCCTCACCCGGACGGCGCCGGCCTAGCCGGTTCAGGCTGTCCTTCCGCCGCCCGATCGCCCAGCTTCCCCCCGCGTGAAGACCAAGGTCAGTCCAGCCGTCGTCGGCGCCTTCGTGATCGGTGGGCTCGCGTTGCTGTTTCTGTCGCTCGTCTCCTTCGGCGGCATCAGCTTCCTGTCCAAGCCGCCGCGCTTCACGGTCTTCTTCAACGAGTCCATCCACGGCCTCGACCTCGGCTCGCCGGTGAAGCTCCGCGGCGTGCGCGTGGGGCGCGTCGTCGACCTGAACCTCCGCTACGAGCCGGCGACCGGCCGCTCGGTGGTCGCGGTGGTGTGCGAGATCCACAAGGACGCGTTGACGCCCGTGGACGGCGCGGGGATGGACCTCGGCCAGTCTGGCGCGCTGCAGCGGCTGGTGGACCGCGGCCTGCGCGCGCAGCTCGGGGTGCTCGGGCTGGCGACGGGCCTGCTTTACGTGGAGCTCGACCTCGTGAACCCGGCGGACTTCCCGGCGGATCCGGCGGCGAGGGATCCGCGTTACGTGGTGGTGCCGGCGCTGCCCTCGGCGATCTCGGCGTTCCAGGCGAGCGCCTCCGAGATCCTCGCGAAGGTGAAGCGGGTGGATTTTGTCGGCCTCGCCGAGGAGTTGAAGGCGCTTGTGGCCCAGACGCGGCGGCAGGTGGCCGGCATCGACGTGAAGGGGCTGGTCGACCAATGGCGCACGACCGGCGTCGCGGTGGAGGCGCTCGCGACCTCGCCGGAGTTGCGGCGCACCCTCGCCAACCTCGACGCGGCGGTCGCTGAGTTGCGGGCCACGGTGGCGCGGTTCGACGCGCAGGTGGAGCCAACGGGCCGCGAGTTGGCGGCGACCCTGGCGGAGGCGCGCCGGTCGCTGCAGGCCTTCGGCGAGGCCGCCGGGGAAACACGACGCTTCTTCGCGGGTAACGCCGGGGTGGGGACGGAGCTCGGCGAGACCCTCGGGCGCCTCAATGAGGCCGCGGCCGCGGTCACGCGGCTGGCCGATTACCTGGAACGCAACCCCAACGCCCTCCTTTCCGGGCGGCCCCGCCCGTGAGCGGAAGGAGACTTTCTCGATGAACTCGCGCGTTTTTCTGCTGCTTGCCCTGCTGGTGGCCGGGGCCGCTGGGGCCGGCTGCTCCCTGCTCCCCGCGCCCAAGCCCGATCCGACGCGCTTTTTCGTGCTCGCGGCGGAACCGGGGGAGGCCGCGCCGGCGCGCGGCACGGTTGCGCTGCGGCCGGTCGAGGTGCCGGCCTACCTGCGCCAGCCCGCGCTGGTGGTGCGCCGGGGCGGCCACGAGGTGACGCTCCGCGAGGCCGCCCGCTGGGGTGAGCCGCTGGAGCAGGGCCTCGCTCGCGTGCTGGGTGAGAATCTGCGGCGGCTCGGCGTCGCGCCGGCGCCCCGCGGGGGTGAGGCGGACGCGGCGGCGCTAGTGGTGCGGGTGCTAGCGGCCGAGGGCGCGGGCGCCGGTGGAGTGGAATTCCGGGCCGCCTGGGAGCTCACGCGGCGCGGCGCGGCGCCGGTGGGCGGCGAGTTCCGCGCGGCGGGGCTCACGTGGGACGGACGCGACGAGGCCGGCCTGGCGGCGGGCCTGAGCGCCGCGGTGGCGGGCTTGGCGGCCGAGATCGCGGGGCAGGTTCCGGCGGCGCGGTAGTTGGCGCGGCGGCCGCCCGGGGACGGCCGCGTGATCCGGGCTCCCGCCCGTCCGGCTCAGCGCAGCGCGGCGGCGATGCGAGTGAGGGCGGTCTCGACGTTGGCGCGCGAGTTGAACGCGCTGATCCGCACGTGGCCCTCGCCGCACTTGCCGAAGCCGGCGCCCGGCGTGCACACCACCTGCGCCCGCTGCAGCAGCAAATCGAAGAATTCCCACGAGTCGCGGCCGGTGTTGACCCAGATATAGGGCGCGTTGTCGCCGCCGACGCAGGTGAAGCCGAGGCCGGTCATCGCCTCGCGGATCAGGCGCGCGTTCGCCAGATAAAAGTCGATCAGGGCGCCGGTCTGGCGCTTGCCCTCCTCGGTGTAGATGGCCGCGGCCGCCCGCTGAATCGGGTAGGCGACGCCATTGAACTTGGTCGTGTGCCGCCGGTTCCAGAGGGCATGCACGGCGTGCGGCCGGCCCGCAGCGTCCCATGCCTGCACCGTCTTCGGCACGACGGTGTAAGCGCAGCGCGTGCCGGTGAAGCCGGCGGTTTTGGAGAAGCTGCGGAACTCGATCGCCACCTCGCGCGCGCCCGGGATCTCGTAGATCGAGTGCGGGATGCGCGGGTCGCGGATGTAGGCCTCGTAGGCGCTGTCGAACAGGATCACGGCCCGGTGGCGGCGCGCGTACTCGACCCACGCCGTGAGCTGCTCCCGCGTCGCCACCGCCCCGGTGGGGTTGTTCGGGAAACAGAGGTAGATCAGGTCCGCCGCGCCCGCGGGCAGGGCGGGCACGTAGCCGTTGGCCGGCGTGCTGTCGAGGTACGTCACGCCGGAGTAGCGGCCGTCGACGTTCCCGCCGGTGCGCCCCGCCATCACGTTGGTGTCGACGTACACCGGGTAGACCGGGTCGGGGATCGCGAGGCGGATGTCGGTCGCGAAGATCTCCTGCAGGTTGCCGCAGTCGCACTTGGAGCCGTCGGAGATGAAGATCTCGTCCGCCTCGATCGCGCAGCCGCGCGCCGCATAGTCGTGCTGCGCCACCGCCTCGCGCAGGAACGCGTAGCCCTGCTCCGGCCCGTAGCCCTTGAACGTCTCGCGCCGCGCCATCTCGTCGGTCGCCGCGTGCAGCGCCACGACGCACGCTGCCGGCAGCGGCTCGGTGACGTCGCCGATGCCCAGGCGGATCACCGGCTGGTCGGGATGGGCCGCGACGTGGGCGCTGACCCGCTTGGCGATGTCACTGAAGAGGTAAGAGGCCTTGAGCTTGGGGTAGTTCTCGTTGATGCGGATCATAAGCGCGGGCGGAAGGGGCGGAGCAAACGCGGCGGCCCCGGCGAATTCAAGTCCGCGTTCGGCGCGCGTCCGGGATTGCCTCCGGGGCCGGCGGGCGCCCATCGTGTCGGCGCCGTTATGCAGCGGATCACTGCCACCGCTGAGTTGCCCGCCGCCGTCGCGGATCTGCGCCGCGCCGGGCGGACCGTCGCCCTCGTGCCCACCAGCGGCGCGCTGCACGCGGGCCACGGGGCGCTGATCGCGGCGGCGCGGGAGCGGGGCGACGCCGTGGTCGTGTCCGTCTTCGTCAACCCGCTTGCCTTCGGTCCGAGCGAGCCAGTCGCCCGCTACCCGCGCACGCCGGAGTTCGACGCGGAGTTTAGCCGCGCGGCCGGCGCGGACCTGGTATTCCTCCCCACGACCGAGGACCTGCTGCCCCGGGGATTCTCGACCGTGGTGGTCGAGGACGCGGTCAGCCGGCCCCTCTGCGGGATCTCGCGGCCCCATCACTTCCGCGGCGTGGCCACGGTCACCCTCAAGCTGCTCCAACTGGTGCGGCCCGAGCGGCTCGTGCTCGGCCAGCGCGACGCCCAGCAGGTAGCAGTGCTGCGCAAGCTCAGTCACGACCTCTGCCTCGGCGTCGAGCTGCTGGTGGTGCCCACGGTGCGGGACGCGGATGGCCTGCCGTGGACCGTGCGGAGCAAGGACCTGACGCCCGGCCAACGGCAGGAGTCGGCGGCGGTGTCCGCGGCGCTGCGCCGCGCGCAAGAGATGGTCGCGCAGGGCGTCCGGATTCCGGACCGGATTATTGCGGAGGTCACGCATCTGCTCGGGCAAAAGCGGCGGCTGCGGGTGATCTATGTCGCGCTCGTCGATCCCCACAGTCTGGAGGCTTTGCGCGAAGTGGTGCCCGGGCGAAGCCTGCTGGCCCTCGCGGTGTGGATCGACGAGGTCCGGCTAATCGACAACGTCGAGCTCTGATCAAGCCGGCGCCCAGGCGCCGGGCGCCGCCACGATGACCTCGAGGCCCTTGGCGCGCAGTTCGGCCACGAGGTCCGGCGGCGCGCCGGCGTCGGTCACGATCACGTCGACCCCGGTGAAGTCGCAGAGGAAGAAAGTGGAGCGGCGGCCGAACTTCCCGTGGTCCAGGCAGAAGATCACCTTGGCGGCGCCGCGCATCATCGCGCGCTGGATCTCCACGATGAGCGCGTGCGAGTTGTAGATCCCCTCGGGGGAGATGCCGCTGCCGCTGAGCACCGCGACGTCGGCGTGCATCCGCGCGAACGTCTCCACCGCGTGCGGGCCGACCAGCGTGCCGAGCCGCGGGTAGATCACCCCGCCGGACAGGTGCACCTCGTGCCGGGTCGAGCCCGAGAAGTGGTTCGCGACCGGCAGCGAGTTGGTGATGATCTGGGCCACCTTGTCCCCCAGCTGCTGCGCCACGTGGAAGCAGGTGGTGCCGCTGTCGATGATCACATTCTGCCCCGGCTCGATCAGCGCCGCGCAGGCCTGCCCAATCGCGTCCTTCTCCGCCACCTGATGCGTGTCCCGGACGTTGAAGACGAACTCGTCGCTCTTGGCCGGTTGCAAGGATCTGGCGCCACCGTGCGTCCGGCGCACCCGCTTGCCGCCTTCCAATCCCGCCACGTCCCGCCGCACCGTCGACACCGAGGCCTCCACGTGGTGGGCAAGTTCCTCCAGCGAAGCGAATTCCACCTTTTGCAGGTAGGCCTCAATCTTCGCTTGGCGCTCCTCCGGTGACATCGTTGGTGGAATCTTTTGGTAGATTTTGAGGCAACTTGCAACCGCAACCTTGACAGATTTTGGCGTTTCTGGTTCATTCCTCGCTCGAAGTCCTCCAGTTGCCGCTATGTCCCTCCCTCCGCCGCTTCCCCATCAGGTCGAGATCGAGCATCTCGTGCGGCGGTCGTTGTACCAGCGGCTCGGGCGCGCGTTGCCGCGGCAGGCCCAGGCGCCGAATCCGCTGCTGGTCAACGTGAGCGCGCGGCACTGCCACCTGACCCCGGAGGCCGTCGAGGCGCTGTTCGGCAAGGGCGCGAAGCTGACGCCGATGAAGTGGCTGTACCAGAAGGACCAGTTCGCGGCCAAGGAGACGGTCACGCTGATCGGCCCGCGGAGCCGGGTGATCTCCAACCTGCGGATCCTGGGCCCGTGCCGCGATTTGAACCAGGTCGAGTTGGCGCTGACGGACGCGATCGCGCTCGGTTTTGACATCCCGGTCCGCTCCTCCGGCAACATCGCGGGGACCCCGGGCTGCATGCTGATGGGGCCGGCGGGTTTCTTCGAGATGAAGGAGGGCGTGATCCGCGCCGCGCCGCACGTCCACCTGCACCCGGATGACGCCGCGTTCCACGGGGTGAAGGCGGGCGAGTACCTCCGCCTCCGCGTCGGCGGGCCCTGCGCCACCACCTTCGACCGCGTCCTCGCCCGCGTGCACGCCGACTTCAAGCTCGAGGTCCACATCGACACCGACGAGGGCAACGCCTGCGCCCTCGAGCCGGGCACGCCCGTGGAACTGGTCCGCTGACCACCCCCCGCCTTCCTCAACCTGATCCTCCCAACTCCCCCATCCAGACAATGAATGATTCCATCGGAATGGTAGAAACCCGCGGCTACGTCGGCAGCGTCGAGGCCAGCGATGCCATGGTCAAGGCGGCCAACGTCGCGCTTGTCCGGCAGATCCAGATCGGCGGCGGCCTCGTCACGGTCGTCGTCAAGGGCGACGTCGGCAGCGTCAAGGCGGCCGTCGAGGCCGGCGCGGAGGCCGCGAAGCGCGTCGGTGAGCTCATCTGCTCGCACATCATCGCCCGCCCCCACGGCGAGCTCGTCCGCAGCCTCGGCCTC
>Ga0194133_10001760_pt1 | contig 36205 bp, 38 predicted proteins | sample TA2KigOf40mmetaG_FD_155448 | JGI IMG/M metagenome (GOLD analysis project Ga0194133, IMG submission 155448) | Freshwater microbial communities from Lake Tanganyika, Tanzania - TA2015055 Kigoma Offshore 40m | ecosystem: Environmental > Aquatic > Freshwater > Lake | place: Tanzania: Lake...
AGGGCGGCGCCGGGCTTTGCGCCCAATCTCCCTGGCCCAAGGCCGACCCCGCGCTCTTGGTCGATGACACCGTCACCCTGCCGATCCAGATCAACGGCAAGCGCCGGGCGGAAATCAGCGTGCCCAAGGACATGGCGGCGGCAGAGGTTGAAAAGATCGCGCTGGCCAATGATGATGTGGTCAAATTCCTTGCCGGGCAGCCGGTGAAGAAGATCATCGTCGTGCCGGGGCGCATCATCAATGTCGTCGTTTAACCGCCGAACCCTGCTTTTGCTGCCGCTGGCCCTTGTCGCCTGCGGCTTTACCCCCGCCTACGGCCCCTCCGGCCCCGCCCAGGGGCTGCAAGGCCGTATCCGCGCTGCTGATCCCGGCGACAAGAACGGCTTTGACTTTGTCACCGCGATCGAAGCCCGCTTTGGCCGCAGCAAGGACCCGCGCTATGGGCTGGCCTATACGATCACAACCCAGTCGGTCGGCGTCGGCTATGCCACCGACACCACGATCACCCGCTACAACCTCAAGGGCCGGGTCGATTGGTCCCTGACCGACCGCGAAACAGATACCCGCATCGCGGGTGGCACGGCCGAGAACTTCACCTCCTGGTCGGCTACCAGCGCCACCGTGGCGTCGCTTTCGGCCGAGGCAGATGCCGCCAGACGGCTGATGGTGATCCTGGCCGACCAGATCGCCGCCGAAATCCTCGCCGCCTCGGTGCGGTTCACCCCATGATCCTCAAGGGGGTTGAGGCCAGCCGATATTTCCAAAAGCCCAACCCGGCCCAAGCGGGGCTGTTGATTTTCGGTGCCGACCCGATGCGCGTGGCCCTGAAACGGCAAGAGGTCATCGCCGCCCTGATCGGACCGGAAGGTGAGGCCGAAATGCGCCTGACCCGCATCGCCGCCGCCGAACTGCGCAAGGATGCCGCCGCGCTCTTTGACGCCATCAAGGCGGTGGGCTTCTTCCCCGGCCCGCGTGTGGCTTTTGTCGAAGATGCCACCGACGGGCTGACCGACACCATCGCCGCCGCCCTGAAAGACTGGCAACCCGGCGATGCGCAGATCACCGTGACCGCAGGCGGGCTGACCGCCAAATCCACCCTGAAAGCGCTGTTCGAAAAGCACCCCAATGCCGTCTGCATCGGCCTTTACGACGACCCGCCCATGCGCAAGGAAATCGAGGATGCGCTGAAAAAGGCCGGTCTCACCCAGATCGACCCCACCGCCATGACCGACCTGTCCGCCTTGGCCCGCGTCCTTGACCCCGGCGATTTCCGCCAGACGCTGGAGAAAATCGCGCTTTACAAATGGGGCGACGCCACGCCCCTGACCCCCGCCGAGGTTGCCGCCATGGCCCCCGCCACCATCGAGGCCGAGGTGGATGATCTCATCATCGCCACCGCCGAAGGCCGCACCCCCGCCATCGGCCCGCTCTTGCGCCGGCTCGAAGGCCAAGGCACCGCGCCCGTCACCATCTGCATCGCCGCCCTGCGCCATTTCCGCACGCTCCATCTCGTCGCGGCAGACCCGAACGGCATCAACAAGGCCCGCGTGATCTTCAAACTGCGCGACGCGGTGCAGCGCCAGGCCAACCAATGGGGCCTGCGCGCGCTGGAACAGGCGCTTGGGCTGCTTGTGGAAACCGACATGACCCTGCGCTCGACCTCCAAGGCCCCGACCATGGCGGTGATGGAACGCGCCCTGATCCGCCTGGCGATGATGAAGCGCTAGGGCCGGGCAGGTCATCCGGGGTTTGCGTTCATCTTGGCCCAAATACCCCACGGGGGGCGTGAAGCCCCCCTCCTTCACGCCCGCCGCAAACTGCCCTCCAAGGGAACCGCCCCGGCCAAGGTGTTGGAAATCGTGCCATATTTCAGGATGTTGCGGTGTATCAGGTCCAGCCGGGCGTCTGGCTCATCGCTGCCCATGACAATCTCATAGCGGATCGCCACCAGCTTGGGCGGGCTGTCCTGTCGGTCCGCCTCAAGCCGCACCTCAACGGTGGTGAACTGGAACGCCAGCATCGGTGCCACCTGCTCCACGCCCTTGATCATGCAGGCCGCCAGCGCCGCCAGAAAAAGCTCCACCGGGTTGAAGGCATCCTGCCGCCCCGCCAGATCGGTGCCCAAGACGACTTCTGCCGACTTGGCCCGCGCCAGACTGCCGTTCGCATCGACGCGATGCGCCACCACCCGATAATCCATTCTTGCCTCCACCGCTTGATCCCGGCCACGGCCTCTGCCATGCCTCATCGCAAAAGGAACCCGAGTATGGCCCCCACCCTGACCCCGCACCAGACTTTCCTCGCGCCCTTGGCCAGACTTGCCCTGCGCCACCCGATGCTTGAAGGGCAGGCGATCTGGTGGGAAGCCGGCGACTGGCAGGCGCAAGACGATGAAGAGGCGATGATCGACGGCGAGGAAATCGCCTATTACGCCGAAGGGCTTCTGGCCGAGGGCTTTGGCCTGCACTGGCAAGTTCTGGCCGAGGCCGATGCGCCGAAAGACCCGGTCCTTGTGCTGCTCTTCCTTTGGCAGTCGCCCGAAACCCCCGAACTGCCGGGCCCCGGCCCCGATTGGGTGGTGCTGGCCCAAGACAGCACTGCCGCGCAGTGAGCCTGTGGCGCGCCCTTGGCCCTGCGATGCCCTGGGCAGGGTTGGGCGATGCACTGAGCGGTGCCGTCGGGGCGGGGCTGGGCCTTGTGGTCACCGGGGCTGGGCTCCTGGTACTGGCGGGACCGACCAGCACAGGGCTTGACCATCCCTTTCTGATTGCGCCCTTCGGAGCTTCGGCGCTGTTGATCTTTGTGGTGCCGAACAGCCCGCTGGCCCAGCCTTGGTCGGTTGTGGTTGGCAATGGCCTGGCAGCAGGCGTTGCCCTTCTGGTGCTGCAACTGGGTCTGCCGCCGCTTGCGACCGATGGGCTGGCGGTGCTTTTGGCCATCATCGCCATGGCACTGGCCCGGGCAATGCATCCTCCGGGTGGCGCGGTCGCCCTCTTTACCGCGCTGGCGGCCCCGGAAGCCCCGCTCGCCTATCTCCTGTCGCCAGTCCTTCTGGGCAGCCTTGTGCTGGTGTTGACAGGCCTTGTCTGGAACCGCGCCACGGGCAGCGCCAACCCCTTCCACCAGCCTGCCCCCTCGGCCCATGGCACAGCCGATCCCACCCCCGACCGCCGCCACCCGCCACCGCCTGGCGCCTTGGCCAACCTGCTGGCCCGGCTGCGCCTTGACGCCAATATCGGGGTCGAGGATCTAACCCGCCTCATCACCGCGGCCGAGGCCGCCACCCGCCCGCTCGCGGGCCTCACCGCCCGGAACCTGATGTCGCGCGATCTGGTCACTGTGGCACCCGATACCCCGCTGCCTGCCCTTGCTGCCACCTTCCGCCGCCATCGCTTCAAGACCCTGCCCATGGTTCAGGACGGCCACTATCTCGGGCTGATCGCAGAAGAAGCCCTTGTCGGCGTCTCTGACCCCGCCCTCACCGCCGCCGACCTGTCCCATCCGGCCGCACCCACCAGCCCCGACACCTCCGCCGCCGGACTGGTGCAGCGCCTTGCCGACGGGCGTGAACAGGCCCTGCCCATCACCGAGGCAGGCCAGCTTGTCGGCCTTGTCACCCGGTCCGACCGGATCGCCCTTCTCGCCCGATCCTTGACAGCCTAGGTCTTGCGCAACCGCACGCCCCGTGGTCCGATGCGCCGAACCAAAGGACCCGCCATGCCCAGCGCCTATGCCCGCCTGCACGCCGCCTGCGCCGCCCTTGGCACACGGCTTTTCACCATCACCACCCAGGACGAGGCCGCCGGGGTTACCCGCCGCGCCTACAGCTCAGACCCAGCCGCCTATCCGGTCTCCGGCACCAAACCGCTGACACGCGACGGCTGGTATGACGCCTGCATAACCGCGCAACAAACCTTTGTCGCCAACACCACCCCGGAATTCGCCCGCTATTTCTTTGATCACGCGCTGATCAGTTCGCTGGGCCTTGGCTCTTGCATCAATATCCCGGTCGTTCGGGATGGGGAGGTGCTGGGCACGGTGAACCTGCTGGCCGAGGAACATCACTTCACAGCCGAACGTCTGGCGGCCTATGAGGCGCTTGTCGCGCAAGATCACAGCGCCCTGACCGCCGAGATGGCCCGGGGCTAAGCCATGGCCTTCACTCTGCGCCAGCTGCAATTCTTTGTCGCCGCCGCGCAGGCGGGGTCCGTCACCGGGGCGGCGCGCGAATTGTCGATCTCGCAATCCTCGATCACCGAGGCGATCCGCGCGCTTGAGGATGATCTGGGCGTGCAACTTTTTGACCGGCAGGCGCGTGGGCTTCTGATCACCCAGAAGGGCAGCGCCTTTCTGCGCCATGCCCGGCAAATCCTGGCCGATGTCGCCACCGCCCGCACCGCCTTTGCCGATGAGGACGGCCCGCTGACCGGGCGGCTGTCCTTGGGGGTGACCAGCCTTGTCGCGGGCTATGTGCTGTCGGACATCCTGCAACGCTTTCGCCGCGCCTTTCCGCATGTCGAGTTGAATGTCATCGAGGACACCGGCGACTACCTTCAGCACCTTCTGATCGGGGGCGAGTTGGATGTGGCGGTGCTCTTGACCTCATCGGTGCGCGATCGGCTGGCGCTGAATGTCGAGACGCTCCTCGTCTCGCCCTATCGGCTTTGGCTGCCTTTGGGTCATCCGCTTTCGGATCAGGAAACCATCGCGCTGGATGATCTGGCTGGCCAGCCGCTCATTCAGCTGATGGTCGATGAAATCGAGGATTCCACCCGCAAGCTGATGGGCGCGCTTGCCGTCAAGCCCGAGGTGGCCTTCCGCACGCGCAGCGTCGAGGCGGTGCGCAGCCTTGTGGCCACCGGCGCGGGGCTTGCGATCCTGCCCAGCCTTGTCTACCGGCCCTGGTCGCTGGAAGGCGACCGCATCGGGATTCGCGACATCTCGGGCGATCTGCCTTCGGTGCAGGTGGGGCTTGCCTGGCGGCGCGGCGCGCCGCTTTCGGCACCCGCGCATCACTTCATCCGCTCGGCCCAGGATGCGATGCCCGGCCGCTAAGCCGACCCATCGGAAATTCCGAACGATCCGTTCTCCCTTTTGATATTGCGAAATTTCAGGACGAGGATCACGCTCTGCCCATGATCGGGAATCCGACGCCAGCATGACGCCTTCGCAGATGACGGAGGCACATCTCAGGGAGTTGACAGATGAAAACCTTGAAATTGATGGGCACCACGGCACTTGCCGTTTTCACTGGCCTTGCCCCGGCCATCGCACAGGTCACCGCCATCGGCGAAGGCGAGGGCGAAGTGTCGATCGTCGCTTGGGCCGGCTATATCGAGCGCGGCGAGACGATGAAGGAATTCGACTGGGTGACCAAGTTCGAAGCCGAGACCGGCTGCATGGTCAAGGTCAAGACCGCCAATACCTCGGACGAGATGGTGGCGCTGATGAACGAAGGCGGGTTTGATTTGGTCACCGCCTCGGGCGATGCCAGCCTGCGGCTGATCGCCGGAGAGCGGGTGCAGCCGATCAACATCGACCTGATCCCCTCCTGGTCCACCGTCGATGACCGGCTGAAAGAGGCACCCTGGCATACGTTGGGCGGCGTGCATTACGGCGTACCCTACATGTGGGGGCCGAACGTGCTGATGTATAACGCCGAAGTGTTCAAGGAACCACCGACCTCGTGGAACGTGGTCTTTGAAAAGATGGACCTGCCGGATGGCAAGTCGAACGAAGGCCGGGTGCAGGCTTATGACGGGCCGATCCATATTGCCGATGCCGCGCAATATCTGATGTTCCACAAGCCCGAACTGGGCATCACCTCGCCCTATGAGCTGAACGAAGATCAGTACAAGGCCGCGCTTGACCTGCTGCGGGGCCAGCGCCAGATCGTCGGGCGCTATTGGCACGACGCCTTCATCCAGATGGATGACTTCAAGAATGAAGGCGTGGTCGCATCGGGCTCCTGGCCCTTCCAGGTCAACCTGTTGCAATCCGAAAACCTGCCGATCGCCAGCGTGATCCCGCAAGAAGGGGCGACGGGCTGGGCTGATACCACCATGATGCATGTGGACAGCAAGCATCCCAATTGCGCCTACAAGTGGATGGAACACTCGCTGGCCTCGAACCTGCAATCCGACCTCTCGGTCTGGTTCGGCGCCAACCCCGCCGTGCCTGCGGCCTGCACCGACGGGCGTGGCATGCAGACGGCCGAGGGCTGCACCAAGAACGGGCTGGATGATTTCGACAAGATCCGCTTCTGGACCACACCCACCGCCAATTGCTCCCAGGGCGAAGGGGCCTGCGTGCCCTATTACCGCTGGGTGTCCGACTATATCGGCGTGATCGGCGGGCGCTGATCCCTTCTCTCCCTCCCTCCCCCACCATGGGGGGGGGAGCCGCAAACCGTGATCTGCCACGCAACACAATGAGGCCCGTCACCTCCCCTCCCCTTTGAGGAGAGGGGCTGGGGGTGCGGGGCATGAAGTTGAAAGTCCCCCATGACCGCTGCCGTCGAATTTCAATCCGTCTCGCGCCAGTTCGGCACCGGCCCCGGCGCCGTCCGCGCCGTCGATGCGGTGGACCTGACCATTGCCGAGGGCAGCTTCTTTGCCATGCTGGGCCCGTCAGGCTCGGGCAAGACCACCTGCCTGCGGCTGATCTCGGGCTTTGAACAGCCCAGCTCGGGCACGATCCGCATCTTCGGGCAGGATGTCTCGACCATCCCGCCCAATCGGCGCAACGTGAACACCGTGTTCCAGGACTATGCGCTGTTTCCCCACATGAACGTGCGGGACAACGTGGCCTATGGGCTGAGGGTAAAGGGCATGGGCCGCGCCCAGCGCCATGCCAAGGCCGAAGAGATGCTGGCCCTTGTGCAACTGCCCGATTACGGCGACCGCAAGCCGGGGCAATTGTCGGGCGGCCAGCGCCAGCGGGTGGCCCTTGCCCGCGCACTGGTGAACGAACCGCGCGTGCTTCTCCTGGACGAACCCCTCGGCGCGCTGGACCTAAAGCTACGCGAGGCCATGCAGGACGAGCTGAAGGCCCTGCAACAGCGCCTCGGCATCACCTTTGTCTTTGTCACCCATGACCAGCACGAGGCGCTGTCGATGGCCGACAGCCTCGCGGTGTTCAATCAGGGCCGGATCGCCCAGATCGGCACCCCGGCCGAGATCTATGATCGGCCGCGCACCCGCTTTGTGGCCGATTTCGTCGGCTCCTCGAACGTCCTTCCCCCCGCCGTGACGCAGGCGATGGGTGGCCCGGCCCGCTGGGCCAGCCTGCGCCCCGAACACACCCGGCTTGCCGCCACCGGCCCGCTCTCAGGCACGGTCACGGCGCTGCGCTATCTGGGGGCGGCCACCCGCGTGGTGATGAAAACCGGCGACACCGAAATCGCCGCCCTCGTCCCCGCAGGCCACCCCCTGCCCGAACCCGGGCACAGCACCGCCATCGCCTTCGACCCCAAAGACCTCCATGTCATGGAGGACGAATGATGGCCGTTCATCTTGGCCCAAATATGCCCGCCGGAGGCTCCTGCGACCTGACCCAGGCAGCACGGGAAAAGGACGGGCGCGGGCAAAATTCTTTCTTCAAGAATTTTCCTGCCCAAAGGGGGCAAGCATGACCGCCCCCGCCATCCTGCCCGAGCGCGGCCTTGCCGATCGGTTGACCGCCTTTTTCTGGCGCCATCCAAAGACCTTTCTGGCCTTGCTCCTGACCCCGCCGCTTCTTTGGCTGGGCGTGGTCTATCTTGGCTCGCTTTTCACGCTTTTGTTGCAAAGCTTCTACTCGATTGACGAGTTTTCGGGCATGGTCAAACCCGAATTCACCCTGAAAACCTATGCCGAGCTTTTGCGGCCGTCGAATTTCGACGTGATCCTGCGCACGCTTCTGATGTCGGCGGCGGTGACGCTGGGCTGCGCGGTGCTGGCCTTTCCCATCGCCTATTACGCCGCCCGCTTTGCCAGGGGGCGCTGGAAGGCGGTCTTCTACCTTGGCATCATGCTGCCCCTGTGGTCGTCCTATCTGGTCAAGGTCTATGCCTGGAAGCTGATCCTCGCCAAAGAGGGCATCATCACCTGGGCCAGCGAGGCCACCCACACCACCGCCATCCTGAACGCGGTGCTGGCGCTGCCGGTGATCGGCGGCAATTCCCTGTCAACCAGCTACATCGGCATGTTCCTCGTGTTTGTCTATGTCTGGATCCCCTACATGATCCTGCCGATGCAGGCGGCGCTGGAACGCGTGCCGACCTCGATGCTCGAGGCCTCGCAAGACCTTGGCGCCAGCCGGTCGCAAACCTTTCGCACGGTGATCCTGCCGCTGGCGCTGCCCGGCGTGATCGCCGGGTCGATCTTCACCTTCTCCTTGACGATGGGCGATTACATCATTCCCCAGATCGTCGGGAACTCGGCCAATTTCATCGGCATGGCGGTCTATCAGCTGCAAGGCACCGCCGGGAACATCCCCCTCGCGGCCGCCTTTTCCATGGTCCCCATCGTCATCATGCTGATCTATCTCAGCCTTGCCAAACGCGCGGGGGCCTTCGATGCCCTCTGAACGCGCCTCCCTTGGCCTGAAGATCGCCGCCATCGGCGGGCTCTTGTTCCTGCATCTGCCGATCCTCCTGATCTTTCTTTACGCCTTCACGACCGAGGAACGCACCTATGCCTTCCCGCCCCCTGGCCTGACGACGGAATGGTTCGGCGTGGCCTGGAGGCGGCCCGACATCTGGGAGGCGCTCTGGCTCTCGCTCAAGGTGGCCAGCGTGGCCACGCTCTTGGCGATGATCCTCGGCACGCTAGTTTCAGCCGCCATGTCGCGCACCAGCTTCTTTGGCCGCGAGCAGATCAGCCTGCTCATCATCCTGCCGATCGCGCTGCCGGGTGTCATCACCGGCATCAGCCTGCGCTCGGCCTTCGGGGTGATGGACATCCCCTTCAGCACCTGGACCATCATTCTGGGCCACGCGACCTTTTGCATCGTCATCGTCTACAACAACGCCGTTGCGCGGTTCCGGCGCCTGTCGGTGGGGGTGCTCGAGGCCAGCGCCGATCTGGGGGCCAATGCCTTTCAGACCTTCTGGCATGTGCTGTTGCCCAATCTCGGCACCGCGCTTCTGGCGGGCGGGATGCTGGCCTTTGCCCTGTCCTTCGACGAGGTGATCGTCACCACCTTCACCGCGGGCCAACAGGCCACGCTGCCAATCTGGATGCTGGAAGAACTGATCCGCCCCCGCCAGCGCCCTGTCACCAATGTCGTCGCCATGATCGTATTCGCTGCAACCTTCCTTCCCATCCTGGCCGCCTACTATCTCACCCGCACCGGGTCCGAGACGGCAGGCGCAGGCAAATGAAAGGCCCCCAGATGACCATCCAGACCCAGCTTTTGATCGGCAATTCCTTTGAACATGGCCAAGAGGCCAAAGAGCCGATCCTGAACCCGCGCACGGGCGCGCTTATCCTTGACGTGCCCGAGGCATCGACCGCCCAGGTTGACCGCGCCGTGGCCGCCGCCCGCAAGGCTTTTGACGGCTGGAGCCGCACCACCCCCGGCGAACGGTCTGCCGCGCTTTTGCGCATAGCCGACCGCATCGAGGCCGAAGCCGAAGCCTTTGCCGCGCTTGAGGCGCTGAACTGCGGCAAGCCGATCAATGCCGCGCGGGGCGATGAACTTCCGGCCATTGTCGATTGCTACCGCTTTTTCGCAGGCGCCGTGCGCTGCCAGCAGGGCGCGGTGGCCGGGGAGTATCTGTCAGGTCATACCAGCATGATCCGCCGCGACCCGATCGGCGTCGTGGCCTCGATCGCGCCGTGGAACTACCCCTTGATGATGATGGCCTGGAAGCTTGGCCCGGCGATTGGCGGCGGCAATACGGTTGTGTTCAAGCCCAGCGAACAGACCCCGCTGACCGCGCTCAAGATGGCGCATATCCTGGCCGAGGAACTGCCCGTAGGCGTGGTGAACGTGTTGGCAGGCCGGGGCCAGACGGTGGGAAGCTACCTCATCAACCATCCCGGCGTCGACATGATCAGCCTGACCGGCGATGTGGCCACCGGCAAGAAAATGCTGGATGCGGCCGCCAAGACCGTCAAGCGCACCCATCTGGAACTGGGCGGCAAGGCCCCGGTTCTGGTGTTCGACGATGCCGATATCCCGGCGGTCGTTGAAGGTCTGCGCGCCTTTTCCTTCTACAACGCCGGACAGGATTGCACGGCGGCCTGCCGGGTCTATGCCGGCAAGAAGGTGTATGAAAACCTGGTCGCCGATCTGACCTCGGCCGCCGCCTCGATCACCCTTGGCGCCGAGGATGACACGACAAACGAAATCGGCCCGCTCATCTCGCAGCGCCAGCGCGACCGGGTGGCAAGCTTTGTGAACCGCGCGCGTGAGGTGAACCATATTGAGGTGACCACCGGCGGTGCAGCGATGGATCAGGGTTTTTACTACAAGCCCACGGTGATTGCAGGCGCGCTGCAAACCGATGAAATCGTCCAGCGCGAGGTGTTTGGCCCGGTGGTGTCAGTCACGCCGTTTTCCGATGTGGATCAGGCGGTGGATTGGGCCAATGACAGCGACTATGGGCTGGCAAGCTCGGTCTGGACGCGGGATGTGGGCCGCGCCATGGCCACTGCCGCACGGCTGCGCTATGGCTGCACCTGGATCAACACGCATTTCATGCTGACCAATGAAATGCCCCATGGCGGGTTGAAGCAATCGGGCTATGGCAAGGACATGTCGGCCTATGCACTGGAAGACTACACCGTGGTGCGCCATATCATGGTGAAACACGGCTGACCTTCTCGGACCACTCCTCGGGCGAAGCAGTCGATAAAGAGCCGTGGTCAGGCCGCCGCCGCGCGTCCAGCCCAGGCGCCGGTGGCCAGACAGGCGGTCAGAAGATAGCCGCCTGTCGGCGCCTCCCAGTCCAGCATCTCGCCCGCGACAAAGACACCGGGCAGGGCCTTCAACTCCAGCCCCTCGGTGACGGCCTCCCAGGCCACACCGCCGGCGACCGAGATTGCCTCATCCAGCGGGCGCGGCGGGCCAAGCCGGGCAGGCACCGCCTTTATGGCGGCGGCCAGATCCATCTCGCGACCCCATTCCAGCACCAGCGCCGCCACCGCCGGGGCAAGACCCAGCTTGCGCAGGCGGTTGGCGCGGCTGTCGCCGGGCTTCATCCGGTCCAGCCGGGCCGCAATCTCGGCCAAGGCCAGATCCGGCATCAGATCCAGCACCAGCCCCGCCCCCTGCCGCAGCGCGCGGCTAACAGCATAGATCCCCCCGCCCTCGACCCCGCGGGCGGAAATTACGAACTCCCCCCGCGTGCGGCTTGGCCCGACGATCAGCGCCGCCCCCTTGATCGCCTGCCCGTAATGCCGCGCCATATGGGCCGACCAATTCACCGCAAAACCCATATTGGCCGGCTGCCAAGGGGTAATCTTCACCCCCTTCTCGGCCAACCACGGCACCCAAGCCGCATCCGACCCCAGCCGCGCCCAACTCGCCCCGCCCAGCGCCAGCACGGTGACCGCCGGGCGCAGCACCTGCCGCCCCTCGGGCGTGTCAAAGACAAACGCCTCGCCCTCAAACCCCACCCAGCGCCATCGGCTGCGCAGATTAACCCCCAAGCCGGACAGCCGCGCCAGCCAGGCCCGCATCAGGGGCGAGCCTTTCATCGCCACCGGAAAGACCCGGCCCGATGACCCGGTGAACACCTCTTGCCCAAGGCCCCGACAAAATGCCTTCACCTCCTCGGACCCGAACCGCTCCAGCATCGGGCGCAGCCGGTCGGGGCAGTCATAGGCGGCCAGAAAGGCGGTGGCGGGCGCATCCTTGGTGATGTTCAACCCCGACTTCCCCGCCATAAGGAACTTCCGCGCGGGCGAGGGCTTGGCCTCTGCAACCACAACCTGCCACCCGGCACGGGCCAGCTCTTCGGCCGCCATCAGCCCCGCCGGGCCCGCGCCGATGACCAGCGCATCAGGGTGCAGATCAGCCAAGCGAACCGCCCTTCACCTCAATCACCCGATGCGGATAAGGCATCTCGATCCCCGCCGCCTTCAGCGCGTTCCAAATGGCGAAATTCACCCGGCGGGCATATTTGTTCTTGCCGTCATCAATGCCCGCCACCCAGTATTCCAACGCAAAATCGACGCTCGACTCGCCAAAGCCGCGCAACTCGCAATCGGGGCCATCGGGCGATTTCAGCACGAACGGCAGGGCCGCAACGGCGGTTTCGATGATCTCGGGCACGCGGTTGATGTCCGTGTCATAACTCACCGAAAACGGCGCCTCATAGCGGTTGGCGCTGCCTTGATCGGGATAGTTCACCACCCGCGTCGTGATGAAATGATCGTTCGGCACCACAATCCACTTGCCGTCAAACGTCTCCAGAATACAGGCCCGGGCCGTCATCCTCACGATGGTGCCCTTCTCGCCGCCATCCAGTTCCACATAATCGCCCACCGTGGTCTGGCCTTCGATCAACAAGATCACGCCAGACACGAAATTCGCCGCAATCTGCTGCAGGCCAAGCCCGATGCCCACGCCCAGCGCACCGCCCAGAACCGCCACCGCCGTCAGATCAATGCCCATGATCGACAGCAAAAGCAGGAAGGCTGCGCCAAAGACCATGACCTCAACCGCCTTCACGGCCAGTTCGCGGGTGGCCGGGCGCAGCTCTTCCTGGGCCTTGATGTAGCTGGCACTTTGCCGGTTTGACCAAGACCCCAGCCAGAACAGCACCGCCCCGGCAATCACCCCCCGGATCAGCGCCAGCACCGAAAACCGGATGTTGCCCAGCGCGATCACGGTTTCATCCAACCGCTGCGCGATGTCATCCAGCACACCCAGCAGATAAAGCGCGGCGACCGGGATCAGCACATATTTCCCCAAAAGCCGCAGGAAACTGTTGGTCAGCACCTCGCGCACTAGGATGCGGGCGGCCAGGAAGATGACCAGCCGCTTGCCAAAGGCAATCACCTCGCCCGAACCGAAGGTGGCGCGCGTCACCTCCTCGGCAAGGGCCGTCAGGCCAAAGGCGATCAGGGGCATCATCAGCGGCACAAAGCGCAGGGCAAACCGGCGGGCATTGGCGACAGGGCCGGTCTTGTCGAGCGGGTCAAGATAGTGACGCAGGACCGGGCCAAGGCGGCGGCTGGCCAGCGCGGCCCCGATCAGAGCAAGGGCCAGAAGACCGAACTGCGACCAAGCGGCCGGCGACGAAAGCCAGCCCAGCACGGTCTCGGCCGCCTGTTGCGCCCAAGCTGCCAGCGTGGCGGCAAAATCCCCCTGCCCGTCCATGATCTGCCTTCCCTACCGTTACACGCTTGCCAAAGGTCTGACGAAGCCCATCCTGTGCCACCACAAGACTGTGGAGACAAGATGACCTCTGGCGCAACACCTTCCGAAGGGCGGCAAGATCCGACCTGCCCGCTTTGCCTGCGCCCCATCCCCCCCGATGTGCCACAAAGCCTGCACCATCTGGTGCCCCGGCTGAAAGGCGGCAAAGGCGGGCCGGTGGTGCTGGTGCATCACATCTGCCACAAGGAAATCCACGCACGCTTTAGCGAAACCGAACTCGCCCGCAGCTTTCACAGCGTCGAGGCCCTGCGTGCGTCCGATCGGCTGCGGCCGTTTCTCGATTGGGTGGCCAAACGTCCACCCAGCTTTCTCAGCCGGGTGCCGGGCGGGCCGCGCAGGCGTGGGTAAGCTGGCCGCCGCCTTTGTGGAAAGAGACCGGGGGGCCGCCTAGCCCATAAGCCGCACCACCAGAACCTGCCCGTCAACCCGCGCCGTATCTGCGGTCAGGATCAGATCCTGCGATTCCATGGCGCGGTCATTCAAGGTTGACGGAGCAAGCGCATAGATGGCCAAAAGCCCACCCGGCGACAGCTGCGCCCGGCCCGTCATGACCGCCACTTCGGGGCGAGGCAGGGCGCGGGCTGTCATGACGTTGAAATCGTCCGAGGGCGCAGAGACGCCTTCGGCCCGCAGGGCCAGATCGCCGGGAAAGGTCACCGGCATCAGTGGGCGGGCGGCAAGGTGCAGCCCCTCGCCCACCAGATCAAAGCCCGGTCCGGTCAACACGGTCAGGTTCCGCTCGATCCCCGGAAACAGCGAGAAATCGCCGTTCTCCACCACCGAGGCGCGCGAAAGCCGCCACTTGAGCCGGCCACCCTCCTCGACCCGCAGCATTTCAACCGTGCGGCCCTTGCCGTTGGCCCAGGCCATGGTGGTGTAGTCGGCATGCGTCAGGTGGCGCATCATTCGGCCGCCCTTGGCCCCAAAAGCGGCGAGGGATCGGCCGGGTTGATCTCTTCGAAATCGAAATTGTCCAGCCGTGCGGCGCGTTTGCCCGCACGCTCGGCGGCGGTGGAAATGCCGTCCAGGTCCTGACGGGCCTGGTTGAAATGGGTGTTCAGCTTGTCCACCCGCTCGGAGATGATCTCGACATCGCGGTGAAGCTGGCGCAGCGCGGTCCGAATGGCGCCAGCCTGTTCGCGCATCCGGGCGTCTTTCAGCACGGCGCGCATGGTGTTCAGCGTGGCCATGCAGGTGGTGGGCGACACGATCCAGACCCGGGCGGCAAAGCCATCGCGCACCACCTCGGGGAAATTGGCGTGCAACTCGGCATAGACCGCCTCGGAGGGCAGGAACATCAGCGCCCCATCGGCGGTTTCGCCCTCAAGGATATACTTTTCCGAAATCGCCTTGACATGCGCGCGGACGGCCCCGCGCAGCAGGCTCTGCGCCTCTTGCACCGCGCGGGGGGTATCGGCGCGGCGCAGCGCCTCATAAGCCTCAAGCGGGAATTTTGCGTCAATGACGATGGGGCCGGGCGGATTGGGCAGGTGGATCAGGCAATCGGCCCGCTTGCCGTTCGAAAGCGTGGCCTGCATCGTATAGGCGTCCGCTGGCAGGGCCTTTTGCACAATGTCATTCAGCTGAATCTCGCCAAAGGCCCCGCGCGCCTGTTTGTTGGCAAGAATGTCTTGCAGGTTCAACACGTTGCCGGAAAGCTTCTCGATATTGGCCTGCGCCTTGTCGATGGTTTCCAGCCGCTGCTGCAATTCGCCCAAGGAGCGCGCGGTGCGGGTGGCGGTGCCTTGCAGGCTTTCGCCCATCTGGCGGGTCACCTCGGCCAGACGCTGTTCCATCACCTGCAGCATGGCGGTCTGGCTGACGGCCTGATTTTCCGACACATGATGCAACCCGCCCGCAAGCCGTTCCTGACCGTCGGACAAGGACTGCACGCGTTGCGACATCCAGGCCATCTCGCGCATCAGGGGTTCAGCCGCCTTTGCCGATTTCCCCGCTGATCGCAGCGTCAAGAGAAGAAGGCCGACGAGCAGCGCAAGAAGCCCCCCGACGACCAGCGCTTCGGGGGAATTCCAGGCGTAGCTTTGGCCGAAAAGGGTAATCATCGCCGCCCAAACAACCGTTCGATATCGTGAAGCTGCAATTCCACATAGGTCGGCCGCCCGTGGTTGCACTGTCCCGAATGGGGCGTTGCCTCCATCTCGCGCAGAAGGGCGTTCATCTCATCCGGGCGCAAGGCCCGGCCCGAACGGACCGAGCCATGGCAGGCCATGCGGGAGAGGATCGCCTCGATCCGGGTTTGCAGGCTATCGCTGCGGCCCATGTCGGACACTTCGTCCAGCACATCGCGAATAAGGGCGGCGGCCGACACGGTGCCAAGGATCGCCGGGGTTTCGCGCACCGCCACGGCACTGCCGCCAAAGGGCTCAATCGTCAGACCAAGGGCGGCCAGATCGGCGGCATGGGACAAAAGCAAGGCGGCATCCGAAGACGACAGGTCGACAATTTCAGGGATCAACAGCGCCTGCGCGGTGATGCCGGTTTCGGCCATCTGGCGTTTCAGCCGTTCGTAAACCAGCCGTTCATGTGCTGCATGCTGATCGACAATCACCATGCCCTTGGCGGTTTGCGCCACGATGTAATTGCCATGGAGTTGCGCCTTGGCCGCGCCCAGGGGGTATGCCTCTTCGTCGGGCGCTGCCCGCTCATCGGCAGGGTCGAACCTTGCCATGGGGGCCTCGGCGAAACCTGTCGGCGCTTGCCATGTGGCGGCGCGGGCAAAGGTCGTCTGGCTGGGCCGATCCATCTGATAGATGCGCGGTGCCGGGGCCGGGCTTTCGGGGCGCATCGCGGCAAGCGTGGCATCGGCGACAGTGGTCGAGGCGCGGTGGCCCGCGCTGGACAGGGCCGTTCGCAGGCCGGTGATGATCAGGCTGCGCGCCGCTTCGGGTTCGCGAAACCGCACCTCGGATTTGGTGGGGTGGACGTTCACATCCACCCGTTCGGGATCGCAGATCAGGTTCAAAACGGCTGCCGGATGACGGTCGCGACTTAGAAAATCGAAATAGGCCACCCGCAGCGCGCCCAAAAGCAGGCGGTCGGTAACGGGGCGGCCGTTGACAAACACGAATTGCTGCACGCTTGACCCGCGCGAATAGGTCGGCAGGGCCGCATAGCCGGTCAGGTGCAGCCCGTCGCGTTCAATGTCGATCTTCAAGGCATTGGCGGTGAACTCGGCCCCAAGGATGCCGGTCAGGCGGCCATGCAGCGCGTCGAAAAAGTTGCCCGTTTGGGCATCGGCGCGGAAGATCTGGCGGGGGGCCTCGCCCTCGGCCAGTTCGGTCAGGCTAAAGCCGACCAAGGGTTCGGCCATGGCCAGACGGCGCACCACCTCGGCAATCGCCTGCGCCTCGGCGCGGTCGGCGCGCAGGAATTTGAGCCGTGCAGGCGTAGCGTAAAACAGGTCGCGCAGCTCAATGACCGTGCCCTTTTGCGCCGCCGCCGGGCGTGGGGCCGAGAGCCGCCCCCCGGCGACCGTGATCTGCGCACCGTCATTCCCCTCTGCCCGCGAGGTGATGGTCAGCCACCCCACGGCCCCAAGAGAGGCCAGCGCCTCGCCGCGAAAGCCGAAGGAACGGATGTTGAGAAGGTCCGTCCCGTCGATCTTGGAGGTCGCGTGCAGCGCCACGGCCAAGGGCAGGTCATCGGCGGTCATGCCGCAGCCGTCATCGGTGACGCGGATCAGCACCTTGCCGCCTGCCGAATACTCCACCGCAATCCGCCGCGCCCCTGCGTCCAGCGCGTTTTCCACCAGTTCCTTGACCGCCGAGGCCGGGCGTTCCACCACTTCACCCGCCGCGATGCGCTTGATGGCCGCCTCATCCAGGGGGCGGATCACCGGGGGCCGGGTGGGGCGGTCAGAACCGGATATCTTGGGGTCATGCAGCGTCATACCCCAAAGGATAGCAGGAGCGCCGCGACAAGACCACAGATTCGCGGGCTATTCGGTGCTGGCAAGACCCGCCGGCTCGCCGACGACGGTGAAGAAGAGGTTGTCCGGCTTCAAAAGCCGCGCTGCGACGCGTTTGAGATCGTCAAGCGTGACCGCGTTCACCTTGTCGTTGCGGGTCCGGGGGTAATCAGAGGGCAGGCCCAGCATCTGCATGCCGACCAGAATACTGGCGATCGGCCCGTTGCCATCAAAGCGCAAGGGGTAAGAGCCGGTGATATAGGTCTTGGCGGCGGCCAGATCCTCTTCGGTGACATCGCCCGCCGCAAGCCGCGCCCACTCGGCGCGGATCACCATGATCGCCTCGGCCACCTTGTCGTTGCTGGCCTGGAACTGCCCCACCCATTCGGCTGACAGGTCACGCGCGGCAAGGCCGGTGACGATGCCATAGGTCAGCCCGCGCTTGTCGCGCACCTCGCTCATCAGCCGGGCTGAAAAGCGCCCACCACCAAGAATTTCGTTCAGGATATTGGCGGCAAAGAAATCCGGATCGCCAAAGGCAATGCCGCCATGGCCGAACAGCACCACCGATTGCGGCCCGGGGAAAGGTTCGACATGCACGCCGCCTGCATCGTTCAATTGGGCGGGGGCGGGCATGGGCCAGCCGGTTTCAGGCAGGCCGGAAAGGAGCTTGTCCAGCAAAAGGCCCAGCTCTTCGCCCGTGATATCCCCCGCCGCCGCGACATAGACCCGGTCACGGGCCAGCACGCCCTGCCAAGCGGCAACAAGATCGTCACGCGTCAGCGCGGTCACACTGTCGATCGTGCCGTCCCCGCCGCTGCCATAGGGGTGATCGCCATACTGGCGCGCGGCCTCCAGACGCGCAGCAATGGCCGAAGGGTCCTGGGCATCGGCGCGCAGACCGGCCAGGACCTGGCCCTTCACCCGCTCGACCGCCTCGGCGTCAAAACGCGGTGCGGTCAGGGCAAGACGGACAAGGTCCATCGCCTCGGCACGGTTCTCGCTGAGCGCCTGCACCGAAACGGCGACCTCATCGGCATCGGCGCCAAAGCCGATTTGTGCCGCCAGCCCATCGCGGGCCGCGGCAAAGCCCTGGGCGTCCAGATCGCCGGCGCCTTCCTCAAGCGTGGCGGTCATCAGGTTGACCGCACCGCGTTTTCCCGGCTGATCCAGCGAGGTGCCGCCGCGAAAGCGGATTTCCAGCGCCATGAAGGGGATGTTGTGATCTTCCACCAGCCAGGCCTTGATGCCGCCGGGTGAGGTGACTTCCTGAATGGCGATCTCGGCGCGCAGCGGTGCGGCAAGGGTGACGGTCAGGGTTGTTGCAAGGGCAAAGGCCGCATGGGCAAGGCGCAGCATCATTCGGTGGCCTCCTCGGCGGCGGCGGCGGGCGTGACATTGGCGGCAACGTCAGGTTGCGGGGCTTGCAGCCAGCCGGTCACGGCGCGGTTGCGGTCAAAGACCTCGGTCGCGGCGGCCATGATTTCGTCCTTGGTGACCAATTGCAGGATCTCGGGCCAGTCCCGCACATCCTGCACCGTCAGCCCCACCGCCAGCGCCTGACCGTAAAGCCGCGCCAGGCCACCCGCATCGTCACGGGCATAGATCGTCGAAGCGCGCACCTGCGTCTTGATGCGCGCCAGCTCTTCGGGATCGACGCCCTCGGTCAGGAAGGTCTCGATCACCTTGTCCATCGCAGCCTCGGCCTCAGCTAGGCTGACGCCGGGCACCGGCATGACAAAGACGCCAAAAGTGTCGGGATCAACCGAGGTGCCGTCATAGAACGCCGCCGACCAGGTGGCGATGCCTTGGCCGAACTGCAATTCGCGGGCAAAGACCGAGGTGGTCGGATTGCCGCCCAAAAGCTCGGCCAGAAGGGTCAGGGCGGCGGCCTTGCGCTGATCGCCGGGGTTGCGTTCAGGGGCCAGGTAGCTGCGGATCACATAGGGTTCGGCCACCCGCTCATCGGTCAGCACGATGCGCCGTTCGGCCAGTTGCGGCGGCTCGGACGGGCGGATGCGGGGGGCAATGGCCTCAGACGGCAGAAGCGGGCCGTAATGGGTTTCGGCCAGCGCCAGCGCCGCCTCGGGGGTGACATCACCGGCCACCACCACGATGGCATTGTTCGGCGCGTAATTGGCCCGGTAAAAGGCCAGCGCATCCTGACGGTCCAGCTCGGTGATCTCGTGCATCCAGCCGATGATCGGGCGGCCATAGGGGTGGTTAAGAAACTGCGCCGCCCCCATCTGTTCGCGCAACAGCGCGCCGGGGTCGCTGTCAGTGCGCTGGCCGCGTTCCTCGATGATCACATGCCGCTCGGTCGCGACATCTTCGTCAAACAGTTTCAGGTTGCGCATCCGGTCGGCTTCCATCTGCATCATCAGGCTCAGACGGTCGGCGGCAACCCTTTGGAAATAAGCGGTATAATCCCAACTGGTAAAGGCGTTGTCGCTGCCGCCCTGCGCCTCGACCGTGGCGGAAAACTCACCCGGGGTCAGGCTGTCGGTGCCGCGAAACATCAGATGCTCGAAGAAATGCGCAATGCCGGAATGGCCGGGGGCTTCATCGGCGGCGCCCGTGCGATACCAGACCATATGGGTGACCACCGGGGCGCGGTGATCTTCGATCACCACCAGCGCCAGCCCGTTTTCAAGGGTAAAGCTTGTGACATTGTCCCTGGCAAGGGCGGGGGCGGCAAGCCCAAGTGCCAAGGTCAGGACAAGAAGCAGTGAACGCATCGAAACGCACTCCGGCAAGGAAAGAGACCACTGAGCAAGGTAGGCGGGCGGGGCGGGGCGGTTAAGCCCGCTTGCGGAAATGTGATCTGGTGCCGGGCGGGGCAGAAAGGGGGGGCTGAAAGCCGGGGCCTAGCGTTCGCCCGACTGGCGCGGCGGGGCCGAGGGGGTGGCTGCACCGGCGGCGCGCCAGCGTTCCAGCTCGGCCTGCTGGTTCAGCGCTTGCTTGCGATAGGCGCGGAAATAGACGTTGGTGCCAAAGAGCCGCTCCAGCAGGCGTCCATTGTTCTTGCGGCGGAATTCCACATCTTCAGCCGCCAGCGCCGAGCGGATGTCGCCCGACACGCCCGCCCGCGCGGCATAGCTGACAAGCGCCCCGTCCGAGGCCGGCACAGCGGCGCTGGCAGGCCGCGGGCTGCCGCCCATGGCCAGCACGACATCATCCTTGGGCCGCTGGTCGGAGCGGTTTTCACCGCCCGGCGTCGGTTCGGGCAAGGCTGCCAGATCTTCGGGCATTTCCAAAGGCTTGGGCGGGACGATGGAAAACTCGTCCGGGCCATTGGTGGAAGAGCGCAGGTTCATCAACTGCGGCGGTTTCTCGCGCCACGCACCGCATCCGGCAACCGTCAGCAGCGCAGCGCCCGCAAGTGCGAGGACCAATCTTGCTGCCGTCATGCCTGCCTCCATCTTCCCTTACGGGATGTTGCTCGCCGTTCTTAGCGCAAAGCCCCCGGCACGTCACGGGGTGTTATCAGCCCTTGCGCGCCGCTTCGCCACTTTGGCTTTTCCCGGTAAAGAGGACAAGCCCGATGGCCCCGGCAAAGATGCCGATATCGGCGACGTTGAAGGCATAGGGGTTTTCGATGCCGCAACAGGACATGTTCAGAAAATCGGCCACATAGCCATAGGCGATGCGGTCCACCACATTGCCCGCCGCACCGCCAACCAACATGCCCGCCGAAATCTGGCCCCAGCGGGTAAAGCCGTCGCGCCGCGCCCATTGCAGAACCCACCCCGAGATCACCACGGCCAGCCCGATCAGCACCCAGCGCATCAACTCGGCATCATGATACAGAAGGCCAAAGTTGACGCCCCGGTTTTCCGCCCAGCGGAAGTTCAACAGCGGGTCGATCACATCGACCGAGCCGCGATTGCGCAGGTCCAGCCCGTGGATGATGTACAGCTTTAACGCCTGATCGGCGGCAAAGGTGGCAAGGGCGGCAAGGGTCAGCGCGCGCATGGGTCAGTGCCGGAAATGACGCTGGCCGGTAAACACCATGGCCAGGCCGGCCTTGTCGGCCGCCTCGATCACCGCGTCGTCGTTCATGCTGCCGCCGGGCTGGATCACGGCCGTCGCCCCGGCCTCAGCGGCGGTCAAAAGCCCGTCCGGAAAGGGGAAGAACGCATCCGACGCCACAACCGAACCGATGGCGGGCGATTGGGCAAGGCCCAAGGCCTCGGCCATGTCGCGCGCTTTCTGCGCGGCAATCCGGGTTGAATCCACACGGCTCATCTGTCCTGCCCCCACACCGACGGTCGCGCCATCTTTCACATAAACGATGGCGTTCGACTTCACATGTTTGGCAACTTTCCATGCAAAGAGCAGATCGGCAAGCTCGGCCTCGGACGGCGCGCGCTTTGTCACCACTTTCAAATCGGCGGCGGTGATGGCGTCGATATCGGCGTCCTGCACCAGAAAGCCGCCCGCGACCTGACGGAAGGACAACCCACCCTTTTTCGCATCGGGCAGGCCCGCCGTAGTCAAGAGGCGCAGGTTCTTCTTGGCGGCAAAGATCGCGCGGGCCTCGTCACTGGCGCCCGGTGCAATGACCACTTCGGTGAAAATCTTGACAATCTCCTCGGCGGTGGCGGCATCTAGCGGCTGGTTCAGCGCCACGATCCCGCCAAAGGCCGAGGTCTGGTCGCAACGATAGGCGCGCCGGTAAGCCTCAAGCAGCGTCGCCCCCTTGCCCACACCGCAGGGATTGGCGTGCTTGATGATCGCACAAGCGGGGCCTTGGCCGGCAAACTCGGCCACCAGTTCAAAGGCGGCATCGGTGTCATTGATGTTGTTGTAGGACAGCTCCTTGCCCTGCCATTGGCGCGCGGTGGCCACCCCTTCGCGGCGGCTGCCATCGGTGTAAAAGGCCGCGCCCTGATGGGGGTTTTCGCCATAGCGCAGCGGCTGGGCAAGCTTGCCTGCGAAAGACCGATAGCGCGGGGCCTTTTCCTGCAACTCCCCGGCCAGCCACGTGCTGACGGCACTGTCATAGGCGGCGGTGCGGGCATAGGCGGTTAGCGCCAGCTTCTGACGGAAGGCCAGCGTCGTTGCCCCGTCATTGGCCTTGATCTGGTCGATCAGCTGCGCGTAATCGGCCGGATCGGTGACCACGGTGACAAAGCGGTGGTTCTTGGCCGCGGCGCGGATCATCGCCGGGCCGCCGATGTCGATGTTTTCGATGCAGGTGGCGTGATCGGCGCCCTTGGCCACGGTTTCTTCAAACGGGTAAAGATTGACGATCAGAAGGTCGATCGGATCAATGCCGTGCGCGGCCATCGCCAGAAGGTGTTCGTCATCATCGCGCAGCGCCAAAAGCCCGCCATGCACATTGGGGTGCAGGGTCTTCACCCGGCCATCCATCATTTCCGGAAAGCCCGTGACCTCAGAGACATCGCGCACCGCCAGCCCTGCCGTGCGCAACATGCCCGAAGTGCCGCCGGTCGAGATCAGTTCAACCCCCATCGCCGCCAAGGCGCGGGCAAGATCCAGAAGGCCCGACTTGTCGGACACCGAAATCAGCGCGCGTCCGACATAGACATGATCAGTGGCGACAGGATGGGTCATGGCAGGCGCACCTCAAAGGGGGACCTAGAGAGGAACCGGCATCTCCTCACGGTCCAGATCACGAATGGCCAGCGCAGTATCCTGTGCCTTGGCCAAGGTCCAGCCCAGAGGGGTCTCAAACTCCGTGGCGCGGCCCGAAAGGACGATCTGACGCGCCGGACGCGGCTTGAGCCGCCCCTTTTGCAGATAGACCGATGGCTCCAGCGACAGAACTGCCCCGGAATCATGCCGAAACACCCAGATCTCGCCGCTTTTCAAGGCAATCGAAACGGCATTGCCGCCCATGTCCAGCGTGGCATCGACATCGGGATGCAGGTGGAACCGCAAATCAAACCCGACACCAGCCAGACGGCCTTCGGTCATCAGCCGTTCGAATCGGGTCTTCTGCGTCTCGGTGATGGCGATCAGGCTGTCGTTACCGATCAGACGCCGTCCGTCGCTCGACAGCGTCAAGCTGCGCAGGTGAGACAGACCATGGGTAGCCGCCCATCCGTCATGGCTGGCCGAAAAGAACGGCCCACCCTCGCCCGCGCCAAGGCGCAGATGCTGAACCCCCGCCCGGTCGGTCAGCAATTCGCTGCCCGGCCTGAAGCGGGACGAAGAAAACCCGTCAATGGCCAGCGTCGAATGGCTCGCCGTGGCGCGGCCAGCCAGCCGCCACTCCGGGCCAAAGGGCGCACCCGACCCGCAAGACACGATCAGCGGGCGGCGCCCCGAGGTCAGCTCGAACGCCAGCGTCGAGGCATGGGCCAGCGCGCTGGCCTGCCCAGCCGGGGGGGCGCTTGCGTCAATCACCACCGATGTGCGGCCGCCCTGCAATCGCGCAAAGCCCATGGCCAGCCCCTGGGCGCCCGTGGCCGTGGGCTTGACGGCTGCCGTGGCCAGCGCCTGATCCAGCCGCCCCTCAATCCCCCGCCCGCCCGAGTGTAACCGCGCCAGCCCCCCATCGGCATGGCGCAGCGCCCGCAAGGTCGGCGCGATGCGCTCAATCGCGGCCATCAGGGGCTCAGGCGGCATCTGGCCCGCCTCGCTCAGCGCCTGTGCGGCCCATGTCAGGAGCGTGAACACCTCAAGCAGTTCTTCGGGGTTGCGGGTGGGGATGCCGCCCTGCGCGTCCACCTCGCGGGTGCATTCGGCGGACAGGGCGGTGACCGCCGGGGCCACCAGCTTTTCCATCCCCACGAGTGCAAGGCTGGCCGAGACCAGCCCGACCAGCGCCTCGAACCGGGGCAGGCCGGGGGCGGCCAACTGCCAGCGCCAGGACAGGAACACGGTCTGCGCCGTGACTTGGGCGTAATAGGCATCCGACTGCGCCCGGTCGCGACCGCTGAGGACAAAAAGCGCATGGTTGATCCAGCGGATCAGCCGCCGCCCGGTCAGATCGGGCGACCAGCCCGGCCCCTTGCCACCCCCATAAAGCGCGATCCAGTCCCAAAGCCAGTCCTGCGCCTTGGCCCGCGCCGGACCATCGCCCACGGCGGCCAGATCATCCAGCCAGGAAAACCCGTGAATGTCATCGGCCTGGCCCGGATCGGGCTGGGTGATGTCCCACAAGGGCGCGCCCTTCAACTCCACCAGCTGGCCACCAAACAGCGCATTGCCGGCAATCAGTTGCCGCTCCCGCGCACAAAGCCCGATCGACCGCGGTTCGGGCTGCGAGACAAAGCCGCGCGCCGGCAGGGTCCGCAGGGCGCGCGCCATCGCCCAGCGATTGCCGAGAGTGCCCATCAGCGTTCCGGTGCCGCGCGATGCCATGATGATCTGCTCTTTGGGGCCGCCCGCCACGCGGGTCATTCTTGGGCCACAGCATAGCCCGATGCCCCCCAGATGTCATCCCAAAGCAAGGCAGATCGCGAAATGTGTCGACTTCACGGCCATATGTCCGCCCCCAAAGGCCCGCCAGATCTCAGAGCCCCCGGGTTCATCTTGGCTGAAATACCCCCGCCGGAGGCTTCCGCCGGTCCACGACAAAAGACCGGCGTCAAGGGCATCGCCTCAGGCCAGATGGTCGACGCGGCTCATGTATTGCGCCAGATGCGTCACCTGGCCCAGGAACTTGGCAATCAGCTTCGGGTCATGCGGCGCGGCATGCACGCCCGCCGGGAATTCCCGCGCCTGGACCGATTCGATGGCGAGAGACACCGGCACCGACACCAGCCGCCCCATGGCCAAGCCGCGCGCATCACCCCAGGCATCCATCGCCCAGGTCTGGTCAAAGACCGCCCTCCCGTCGCGTTCGGCCTTGAGGCTCACGAACAGGACCACCCGGTCCGGCTCTCCCGGCGCATAGGAGTTTTCCTTCAACAGCGCATCGGCCCGCGCGGTCAAGGCCGCGTTGATCTCGGCATCCGACTTGCCCTCCAGCCCCTCGATCTCGCGGAAAATGGGCGCCCAGGCTTCGGCCCAACCGTTCAGGCGGATGGTGCCACGCACAAAGTCGCGCACCTTCCAGGCCTTGTCGAAACGGTAATCCTCCATGAAGGGATAGCTGTCGCGGTTGGGATAAACCTCAAAGCTTTCCGGCTGCGGCAGCGGCGCATCATAGCGGGTGATCGCATCCCAGGGCCGGTTCACGCGGAGTTCGCTGAAATTCTTCAAGCTGCGCGAGGGCGAGCGCAGGGCTTTCAACACACCTGCCGGGGCCCAGCTGAATTTATAGCGAAAGGGGTTCGGAATTTTCTGCACGCCGCCGCAATAGCTGACAAAAGACAGCACATTATCCAAATGATAGGCAGGCGAGGCGCGATAGGCCGCCACCAGATCATGGGCCATCAGATGGTCGATGCCGGGATCAAGGCCAACCTCGTTGACGCTGACCAGCCCCTTCTGCCGGAACTCCTCATCCAGCGCCCGCATTTCCGGCGCGATATAGGACGAGGAGACGAAGTTCGCCCTCTTGGCAAGGCAGGCCTTGGCAATCGACACATGCTGATCGGCAGGCAGCATCGACACCGCGATGTCGCCCGGTTGAAGGGCGGCGGTCAGCGCCTCAAGGCTATAGGGGCGGATGTCACCCGTCAGGTCGCCCACCACCTCGCGGGCCTTCTCCACGGTGCGGTTCCAGACCACCACCTTTTGCCCGGCCTCCAAAAGCCGCCGAAGGCCCGGCCCCGACGACAGCCCCGTTCCGCACCAGTGAATTGCCATGTCTCTCTCTCCCAGACTGAGCGACCCGGAGTTTTGTAAAACTCCGAACCGATTTCTTGCAAGAAATCGGCCTAGAGGCCGGATGTGTGTTTGTCGAAATCTGCCTTGGCCCGCGCCCATACCTCTACGTTCAAATCGCTCAGCGTCAGAAGGCTGGGCAACAGTTGCGCGGCATAGTCGATGCTGGATTCCACCGGCATCAGCGAGGGCAGGTTGTCGATGGCGGTGACGTCCAGCACCGGGCGTTCGGCCACCCGCAGGGCGGGCGCGTCCCAGTCGGTCGCGCGGTCATAGACCTTGATCGGCGAAAACTCCGACGTCGGGTCGCAGGCGATATCGCCGATGACCGTCAGCTTGCGCGCGGCATCGACCTTGGCCGCGGCAGGCACGAAGACCGGGCAACCGGGGCGGGCAAGGATGCAGTTGAGGAAGATCTCATGCTCCAGCACCTCAGTGAACGGCCCGCCGCTGGCGGTTTCCGCCATGTCCCATTTGGTGACGGCCACGCCCATCGCTTCGCACAGGTCCGCAGCCCCCGTGCCCACCCGGCCCAGGGCGCCAATGATGATGGCGCGCGGGCGACCAAGGCCCGCAAGATCGGCATTGAGTTCGGTCAGAAGCGCCTCCTTGGACCCGGCCTTCTTCACCGGCCCGGCAATCCCGCCGCGCTGTTGTGCGGCCCAGCAATACAACGAAACCGCCGCCCCCGCATAGCCCGCCCAATAGCCGAACGCCGCCACGCGCCGCCCGGTTTCATCCACGAGATATTCAAGGTCATAGAGCGTGCCGCCCCCTGCCTTGAACCGTTTCAGCAGCACCTGACCGGCAGGCTGGCCCTTGAAGGCATGGCCAAACATGATGTGGCGATGGGTCAAGGGTGTGCCATCCTCGGGCAGTTCCTTCAGCCCGAAGATGATCGCGTCGGCAGGCGCCTTCGGCCAGAGGTTTTCCGCGGCAATCTCGCAGCCCGCCTTGGCATAGCCCTCAATCCCGATCGCCCGGACCGAAGAGGTCTCGACCGTCACCCGGATCCCCGCCTTCACCAGCACCGCCGCCCCCTCGGGCGTCAGGCCCACGCGTTCCTCATTCGGGCGTTGTTCGGCCCTCACCCACAGATGCGTCATGCGCGCCCCCTTCGGTTTTCCCGCCAGATCCCTCTGGTTATCAGGGGGCTCAATACCCAGATATGTCGCCAAAGAACAGAGGGGCGCGCGATGGAGCGGCGGATGATCTTTGCGGCCCTGGCCGCAGCGGGTGTTGCCGGTCTGGGGGCGGCGGCCTGGGCGTGGTTTGGCCGGGCCAAGACCCTGTCGGATGCCGAATGGAATGCCGCGTTTGCCAAAGCCCTGCCGCCGCCTGCCGGGCCGATGCAGACCTATCATCTGGGCCACAGCCTTGTGGGCCGTGACATGCCCGAGATGCTGGCGCAACTCGCAGGCCATAGCTACCACAGCCTGCTGGGCTGGGGCGCAACGCTTGGCGATCACTGGAAGGGCGCGGTCAACGGCTTTGCCGAGGAAAACGCCCATCCCGCCCACCGCCCGGTGCGCGAGGCTCTGGCCAGCGGCGATTACGCGGCGCTGGTCCTGACCGAGATGGTCGAATTGCAAGACGCCATCCGCTATCACGACAGCGCCGCGCGGCTCGCCGATTGGGCGGCCTTGGCCCGTCAGGCGCGGCCCGATGTGCGGCTTTATCTTTACGAAACCTGGCACCGTCTGGGCGATCCTGCCGGCTGGCTAGAGCGGATCGACGCCGATCTGTCTGCGCTGTGGGAAGGGCAGGTGCTGCGCTCTGCAATGGCCCGGCTGGGTCTTGCATCCGGGGCGATCCATGTCATTCCCGGCGGGGAGGTGATGGCCGCTGCCGTCCGCGCGGTCGAGGCAGGCCAGGTGCCCGGCCTGACCCGGCGCGAGGATTTCTTCACCGATGACATCCACCTGAACGACATCGGCGCCTGGCTCATCGCCATGACCCACTACGCCACGCTTTATCACCGCAACCCGCTGGGCCTGCCCGCCCAACTGGCCCGCGCGGATGGCACGCCGGCCACGCCCCCGCCGCCCGATGCGGCCCCCTTGTTGGAAGAGGTGGTCTGGAGGGTGGTGACCGGCTATCCTGCGACCGGAGTGGCGAAAGGGTAGCCCATGTCGGTGTTTTCGGTCCTGGCGGATGTGCTGATGGTCGGTCACAGCCTGTTTGGCGGTGAGTTGCCGGTGCTGACCGAAGAGGCGCTGCGCCAAGGCTCTGGCCCGGCTGCGGTCGAGGCGCAGATCATCAATGGCGCGCCCTTGGCCTTCAACTGGGAAAACTCGGCCAATGCCGAGGGCGTCGATGCCCGCGCCCGTCTGGCAGAGCGCCCGGCCAATGTGCTGATCCTGACCGAGGCGATCCCGATTGCCGAGCATGTGAAATGGTCCGACACCGCAGGCAATGTCGCCCGCTTTGCCGATCTCGCGCGCGAGGCCAATCCCGAGGTGCGGGTCTTTCTCTTCGAAGGCTGGCCCGCCCGGTCGGGTGAGGGCCTGCCCTAGCGCGAGCAACTGGCGCAAGACCTGCCCCTGTGGCAGGGCGCGGCGGGTGAGGGGGTAGAGATCATTCCCGCCGGGCAGGCGCTGGCTTTGCTTGAGGACGAAATCGCCGCCGGGGCTGTGCCGGGCATCGACAGTCTGGATGCGATGTTTTCCGACGAGATCCATCTGGGCGGCAAGGGCCAGTATTTCGTGGCCATGGTGATTGCCGGGGCCGTGGCGGGCAAATCGCCCGAGGGCCTTCCGGCCAAGCTGATGCGCAGCTGGGCCAACCGCGATGCCCGGCTGACCTAAGAGCAGGCCCGCGCGCTGCAACGGGTGGCCTGGGCGGCGGTGTCGGCCGGCCTGCCCGCCGCGCCTGACGCGGCCTTGGCCCCCCAAGCGGACCCCGAACCTGCCCCCGAACCTGCCTATGCCCCCTTGCCCGATCCGGCCCCTGCCGAAACGGTGGCAGCCGTGCCGCCGATGCCCGCCTTTGCCCCCGTCACCAACACCAACCTTGCCTTTGGCTTGGCCGGGGTCAACGACTGGTCGGTGCAGCAGCCCTTTCTGGACGTGATGAAAACCGCCCGGCCCTGGGTCGGCCATCTTCCCGGCCAATGGGGGGGCTGGGACCATGACGATCTGGCGGCCAAGGGGGTCTTGGACGAAAACGGCTGGCCCCGATCCCTCCCGGCCGAGCTTTCGGCCATTGCCACGCTGATCCTCACTGACCTGCCCGAAGATGCCGCAGGCGTCGCCGGACGCTATCAGCTGACATGGGACGGGCAAGGCAAGTTGGCGCTGGAAGGCCGGGCCGAGGTGGTTCAGGCCACGCCGGGGCGCATTGTGTTTGACTATACCCCCGGTCCCGGCGCGGTGATCGTGACGCTCAGCGCGATTGATCCTGCCGACCCGATCCGCAACCTCGTGGTGGTGCGCGAAGACCGGGCCGAGGCGCTGGCGGCGGGCCAGATCTTCAACCCCGACTGGCTGGCGCGCATCCGGGGGGCCAGTGGTCTGCGCTTCATGGACTGGATGGCGACCAATGACAGCACGCTGTCGCGCGCCGCCGACCGGCCAAAGCCTGCCGATTACACCTGGGCGCGGGCCCGTGTGCCGATGGAAACCCTGATCGCGCTGGCCAACGAGCTGCAGGCCGACCCGTGGTTCACCCTGCCGCACCTGCCCGAAGATGCCCTTGTGCGCGACTGGGCAGAGATGGTGGAACGCGACCTCAACCCCGGCCTTGTCGCCCATGTGGAGTTTTCCAACGAGGTGTGGAACTGGCAATTCGCCCAGGCCCATTGGGCCGAGGCTGAGGGAAAGGCGCTGTGGAACCAGGACAACACCTGGGTGCAATTCTATGCCCGCCGCGCCGCTGAGGTGGCGGATATCTGGGCCGATGTGTTTCAGGATGACCCATCGCGGCTGGTGCGGGTGATCGCGATGCAGACCGGCTGGCTGGGGCTGGAAGAGCAGATCTTGGATGCGCCTTTGGTCGTCGCCGAAGGGCGCAAACCCCCGGTCGAAAGCTTTGATGCATACGCGGTGACCGGCTATTTCTCGGCCCTTCTGGGCTCGGACGACAAGGCGCTGACGGTCAAGGGCTGGCTGGTGCAATCGCGCGATGCCAATCCCGAAAACCCCTTCGCGCTGGCCAATGCCATGGCCGCCGACGAATTGCGCGACGGCAGGATCACCGGCACGACCGAGGACACCCTGACCACGCTTCTGGGGCAAACCCTGCCCTATCACGCCAGCATCGCCGCTGATCGGGGGCTCGCCTTGGTGATGTATGAGGGCGGCACGCATGTGGTGGGGTTTGGTGCGCAGATGGAGGATGCCGAACTGACGGCGTTTTTCACCCAGCTCAACTAGACCGCCGAAATGGGCGCGCTTTATGGCGAGTTACTGGCAGGCTGGCAGCTGATCTCGGATCAGCCGGTCAACACCTTTGTCGATGTCTACAGCCCCGGCAAATGGGGGTCTTGGGGGGCCTTGCGGCATCTGGGCGATGACAGCCCGCGCTGGCAGGCTTTGGCCAGGGGGTGCCACGGGTGCTAAGCGTCATCCTGCCCGCCTCGAATGAAGAGGCCTATATCGGCCCCTGCCTGACGGCGCTTTTTGCCAGCCACCCGGTGCCCGGCGGGGCCGAGGTGGTAGTTGTGGCCAATGGCTGCCGCGACGCCACGGCAACCCGCGCCCGCGCCATGGCCGGGGCGGCAAAAGCGGCAGGCTGGGGGTTTCAGGTGCTGGAACGGGCCGAGGGCGGCAAACCCGGTGCGCTGAATGCGGGCGATGGGGCCGCGAATGGCACGATGCGGGCCTATCTTGATGCCGATGTGATCGTCAGCCCCCCGGTCATGGCCCAACTGGCCACCGCGCTGGAACTTGACCGGCCCCGCTATGCCGGGGCCACCCCCCGCATCCCGCCCGCCGATAGCGCTCTCACCCGCGCCTATGCCCGCTTCCGGCAACGCCTGCCCTTTGCCCAAAGCATCGCCCCCGGCTTTGGGCTTTTTGCGGTCAACGCCAAAGGCCGCACCCGCGGGCGCGACTTTCCCGCGCTGATTTCGGACGACACCTTTGTGCGGCTGCAATTTGCGCCCGAGGAACGGGTGCAGGTGTCGGGCCTTTACGATTGGCCGATGGTCGAAGGGTTTGCCGCCCTGACCCGCGTCCGCCGCCGCCAGGATGCCGGCGTGGCCGAAATCGCGCGGCTCTATCCCGGCCTGTTGGCGCGGGAGGGCAAAGCGCCCTCGACGCGGGCGGGCTGGCCCGTCTGGCGGCGCAAGACCCGGTGGGGTTTGCGGCCTATGCCGCCGTGTCGCTGGCGGTGAAGGCGGGGAAAACAACGGGCTGGACGCGGGGAAGGTAGCAGGGGCGGTAGCGGAGGAGATAGGGGCGGTCACGCCATGGTCGGTTGCCGCCCCGGCCACAGACCCCGCACCATCCCATCGTCCCCCGGCAGCACAGAAACCCGCTTGATCTTTCCCCGTGGCCCGGAAACTCTGCCGCCATGTTACAGCTTGTCCCCCCCGATACCCTTCTGACCTTTGCCATGGCGGGCATCCTTCTGAACCTGACACCAGGGGCGGATGTGATGTTCGCCACCGCCTCCGGCATGGCAGGTGGGCCGCGGGCCGGGATGGCGGCCGGGGCCGGCGTGGGGCTTGGCGGGCTTTGGCATGTCGGTCTGGCCGCGCTTGGTGTGGCCGCCCTTCTCGCCGCCAATCCCGCTGCGATGACCGGCCTGCGCTGGTTCGGGGCGGGGTATCTTCTCTATCTGGCCCATGCGGCCTGGACCGGCGGACCGGCCGCACCGGGCCATGGGATTGCCCGCCTGTCGCGCGCATTCTGGCGGGGCTTCCTCACCAATGCCCTCAACCCCAAGGTCGCGCTGTTCGTCCTTGCCTTCCTGCCGCAGTTCACCGATCCCGCCCGCGGCCCGGTCTGGCAGCAGATCCTCATCCTTGGTGCGCTCTTTACGGCGACCGGGATGGTGATTACTGCAGGCTATGGGGCCTTGGCGGGGCTGGCCGGGCAAGCGCTCTCGGCCCGCATGGGCGTGATGAACAAACTCGCGGCCGGGGTCTTTGCCCTCTTGGCGCTGCGCATGATGCAGGAGTGAATGATGGCTGTGATTACCCTTCTCGATGGCGGCATGGGGCAAGAATTGGTGGCGCGCTCGGGCGATGAACCAACGCCGCTCTGGGCCACCCGCGTATGATCGACCATCCGGGGCTGGTGAAGGCCATCCACGATGATTACTTTGCGGCGGGGGCGTCCGTGGCCACCACGAACACCTATAACATCCTGCATGACCGGCTGGTGGGCGTTGGTCTGGACCACTATTGCCACGCGCTGCACCTGCGGGCGCTGATGGAGGCGCATGAGGCGCGGGCCGAGGCGGGGCGTGGCCTCATTGCAGGCTCCATGGGGCCTTTGGGCGAAAGCTATCGGCCTGACCTGACGCCAGCCGTTGAGGTCTCCACCGCGCTTTATGCCGAAAAGGCTGCCCTCATGGCGCCCCATGTCGATGTGATCCTGTGCGAAACCATGTCCTCGCTGGACCTTTGCCTCGGTGCGCTGGCGGGCGCGCAGGCGGCGGGCAAGCCGGTGTGGCTTTCGGTCTCGGTACATGACCGCGACGGCACCAAGCTGCGGTCGGGCGAGCCGCTGGCCGGTCTGGCCGATGTGATCGCCGGCCATCCCACCGCCGCCGTTCTGGCCAATTGCTCCATGCCCGAGGCGATGGAGGCCGCAATGGCCGTCTTGCGCGGCATGGGGCGGCCCTTTGGCGCCTATGCCAACGGGTTTTCGGAAATCTCCAGCCTGCCGCTGCCCGACACCCATGACGCGCCCGATTATTGCGCCCGCCATGACCTGACGCCCGAGAAATACACCGCCTTCGCCCTGCGCTGGGTCGAGATGGGGGCCACCATCGTCGGCGGCTGTTGCGAGGTCGGCCCGGCCCATATCGCCCATCTGGCCAAGGCGCTGAAGGCCGCAGGCCACCAGATCGCATGATCCCGGACTTCGACTACAACCCGCCCGATGTGCCCCTGGACATCCTCTTTCAGGATGATCTGATCCTTGTGGCGAACAAACCGGCAGGGCTGTTGTCGGTGCCGGGCAAACTGGAAGGTCGGTCGGATTGTCTGGTCTCGCGCCTTCAGGCCGCCCAGTGGAACACCCTTCTGGTGCATCGGCTGGATTGCGACACTTCGGGCGTGATGATCTTTGCCAAGACCAAGAAGGCCCAAGGGTTTCTGGGGCAGGAATTCGAACAGCGCCGGGCGCAGAAATCTTACGTCGCGCGGGTGGCGGGAGAGGTCGCGGGCGAAAGCGGCCATATCGACCTGCCCTTGGCCGCCGATTGGCCGAACCGCCCGCGCCAGATGGTCAGCCATGAACACGGACGGCCCGCACAGACCGATTGGCAGGTGATTGGCCGCGCCCCCGGCGAAACCCGCGTCAGGATGTGGCCAAAGACCGGCCGCAGCCACCAGCTGCGCGTCCATATGCTGGCCCTTGGCCACCCGATCCTGGGCGACCCGATCTATGCCACCGGCACGGCGCGCGCCCATCCCCGGCTGATGCTGCACGCCGAAACCCTGGCGCTGCGTCACCCCGGCACCGGCGACATGGTGGAATTTTCCGCCCCCTGCCCGTTCTGACTATCTCGCGCATTAACCTTGCTGCAATCTCCGTGCTGTCTGATGCCGGTGAAAGGAGCGCCCATGCGCCTGCTACTGCAATTCCGCTTTCTTCCGCTGACCCTGTCCGCGCTGCTGGCCCTGGCCTCGCTGGGGGCGGCGATTGTCTGGCCCGCCTGGGCCTTCTTCTTCACCTGCGCTTTCGTGGGCTTCGCCATGCTAACGGCCCTTGGCCTGCGCGACATCACGCAAACCCGCCACGCGGTTCTGCGAAACTACCCCATCGCGGCGCATCTGCGGTTCCTCCTCGAATCCATCCGGCCCGAAATGCGGCAATACTTCTTCGAAGGCGAAAAAGACGGCGCGCCCTTCCCGCGCGACAAACGCGCCATCGTCTATCAGCGCGCAAAGAAGGAACTCGACAAGCGCCCCTTCGGCACGATGTTCGATGTCTACCAAGAGCAATACGAATGGCTGCACCATTCCCTTGCCCCCACCGCCCCCCTGCCCGTTGACCAGATGCGCGTGCAGGTCGGCCGCTATTCGGCCAGCCTTCTGAACATTTCCGCCATGAGTTACGGGGCGCTTTCGGCCAATGCGATCTGATCCTTGAACAAGGGCGCGCAGGCGGGCGGGTTCTTCCATGATACGGGCGAGGGTGGGGTGTCGCCCTATCACCGCGAACATGGCGGCGATCTGGTCTGGGAAATCGGCTCGGGCTATTTCGGCTGCCGCGCGGCGGATGGCGGGTTTGATCCGGGCAAGTTTGCCGAAAACGCCGCCGATCCGCAGATCAAGATGATCGAGGTGAAGCTGAGCCAAGGGGCGAAACCGGGCCATGGTGGCGTGCTGCCGGCGGCCAAGGTGACAGAAGAAATCGCCGCCATTCGCGGCGTGCCCATGGGGTAGGATTGCGCCTCCCCCGCCCGCCATTCGGCTTTTTCCACGCCGATCGAATTGATGCAGTTCATCGCCCGCTTGCGGGAGTTGTCGGGCGGCAAGCCTACCGGCTTCAAGCTCTGCATCGGCCATGAATGGGAGTTCATGGCGCTCTGCAAGGCGATGGTGGAATCTGGCATCACCCCCGATTTCATCGTGATCGACGGGAAAGAGGGCGGCACGGGGGCGGCACTCTTGGAATTCATGGACCATATCGGCATGCCCCTGCGCGACGGGCTGTCCTTTGCCCATAACGCGCTGATCAGCGCAGGCCTGCGCGACCGGGTGAAACTGGGGCCTCGGGCAAGATCACCTCGGCCTTTGACATGGCACGTGTCATGGCGCTGGGGGCCGATTGGTGCAACGCGGCGCGGGGGTTCATGTTTGCGGTGGGCTGTATTCAGGCGCAGTCCTGCCACACCGGGGAATGCCCCACAGGGGTGGCCACCCAAGACCCACTGCGCCAGCGCGCGCTGGTGGTCACGGACAAGGCCGAGCGGGTGAAGAATTTCCACCACAACACGCTGCACGCCCTGTCCGAACTGGTCGCCGCGGCGGGGCTCTCCCATCCGAACGAACTGCGGCCGCATCACTTTCAGCGCCGGGCGTCATCGGACAAGGTGATTTCCTTTGCCGAGCAATATGAACAGCTTGCCCCCGGCATCCTGTTGCAAAACCCCGCGGCAAGCCCCCGCTACGGCGCGGCGTCGTTTCTGGCGCAAAGCGCCAGCTTCGCGCGGGCGGGGTAAGGCCCGCGAAGAGTGTGCGGCACGCGCTCGATGAGCGATGCTCCTCGGTCCCGTTGGTCCCTCCTCGCGGGCATCAAAGCCCCAGCGCCACCTTGCGCCCCTCATGAAAGGCATAGGCCGCCAACCGGGGCGCCGCGCAATCGCCAATCCGGTGCGTGGTCTTGCCCGCAAACCCCTCAGGCCAAGGGTCGAAGCTGCGGTTGGTCGTGGCCATCACCAGACCGCTGGCGGGCAGCGTCTCTTCCTGCCCCGTCAGCATGTTCTTCACCGTCACCCCATTGCCATGCCACCGCGTCAGGCAATGTTCGGTCAGGAACCGCACCCCCAGTTGCGCCAACCGCCGCCGCGCCGCGCCATCGGCGGCGGTGCGGGCAATCTCCTTGCCGACAAAGGGCTCGGGCGTGACAATCACCACCTGATGCCCACGTTCGGCCAAGGTCCAGGCCGTGCCCACCCCGCGCCAGTTTGACCCCTCGTCATACAAGACCACTGCATCGCCCAGCCGCGCCTCGCGCCGCATCGCCGCCTCGGGCGACCAGACCCCGCCCAGATCAATTCCGGGCAGGCCGGCCAAATGCGGCTGCCAGCGCTGGAACCCCGTCTCATCGGGCAAGGACCCCGTTGCCAAGATCACCACATCCGCCGGATGGGCAGCAATCTCGGCCTCCTCCAGAAAGGTGTTCAGCCGCAAGCTCACGCCCAGCTTGTCAAACTGCCGCTCATACCACTCCATCAGATCCAGGATCTGCGCCCGACGCGGCTGCATCCCCGCCAACCGGAACTGCCCGCCGATCTGCGGCAGCGCCTCGACAATTT
>Ga0194133_10001762_pt1 | contig 36133 bp, 44 predicted proteins | sample TA2KigOf40mmetaG_FD_155448 | JGI IMG/M metagenome (GOLD analysis project Ga0194133, IMG submission 155448) | Freshwater microbial communities from Lake Tanganyika, Tanzania - TA2015055 Kigoma Offshore 40m | ecosystem: Environmental > Aquatic > Freshwater > Lake | place: Tanzania: Lake...
TCAACCTGCACCTCGGACAGCCAGTACAAATCGCTCATGATCCCTCCCCACTTTGGGAGTATGAATCACGCCGCGAGCCCTCGCTCAAGCAGATTTATAGGTCCTGACCGTAATTTCCCGATGGCGAGCGGCGAGGAGCGCACCTGATGCCAGAAGCGAGCGGCACCAAAGCGCCGGTGAACCAGAGGCTTCGCATCGCGACGTTGCGGATTTTATTCATCTTGTGCCTGCCTCTGATCCTGTTTTCCCGCCCTGTCTGGATTGACGATCCCTGGCTGTACGAGCCTATGGAGGTTGTCGGTATCCTCCTGACAGTCATCGCCGTGCTTGGACGTTTCTGGGCTGTACTTTATATTGGCGGTCGAAAGAACAGCCATGTGTTTCAAGATGGCCCCTACTCGATCATGCGCCACCCTCTATATACCTTTTCAACAATCGGCGTAGCCGGGTTCGGTCTGATGCTGGGTTCATTGGTGCTGACGGTGGTGCTAACGTTGGTTTTCTTCGCGATCCTGTCTGTGACAGCGTCAAAGGAGGAAGGATACCTGCGCGCGCAGTTCGACAAGGCCTATGAGGACTATGCCGCACGAGTGCCTCGGATGGTTCCCAAGTTGGCCTTGTTCAAGACGTCGCCTGAGGTCACCTTTCGAGTTACCAGCCTGCGGGCCAACATGCAGGATGCGTTCGTTTTTCTGGGCCTGATCCCGATTGCAAATCTGCTGGTCGCGGCCAAGTCCAAAGATCTTTGGCCAACTTTTGTGATTTTCTGAGATGATCAGCGTCAGTCGTGACGTATTCGCCCTTGCCCAGACCTTTACCATCTCGCGGGGGTCAAAGACCCATGCCTATGTGCTGACGGTGCGCATCACGCGCGGGGGCATCACCGGTTGGGGCGAATGTGTGCCCTATGCCCGCTATGGCGAAACGCTGGACTCGGTAACGGCGCAGATCAACAGCCTGCCCGAGGGCATTTCACGGGCCGACCTGCAATCCGCGCTGCCCCCCGGTGCAGCCCGCAATGCGGTGGATTGCGCGCTGTGGGACTGGGAGGCAAAGGCGGCGGGCAAGCGGGTTTGGCAATTGGCTGGGCTGCCTGAGCCGGGGCCGAAAGAAGTGACCTATACCCTGTCGCTGGATACGCCTGATGCGATGCGGGCGATGGCCGCAGAGCACGCCCATCGGCCGGTTTTGAAGATCAAGCTTGGCACGCCCGATGACATGCCAAGGCTAGAGGCGGTGCGGGCGGGCGCTCCGGATGCGAAAATCATCATCGACGCCAACGAAGGCTGGACGCCCGAGGTTTACGCCGACCTTGCTCCGCATCTGGTGCGATTGGGCGTGGCCTTGGTGGAGCAGCCCCTGCCTGCGGGCGCCGATGACATGTTGGCCGAGATTGCCCGGCCCCTGCCTGTTTGTGCCGATGAAAGCTGTTTCGATGCGGCCAGCCTGCTCGCGCTGCAGGGCAAATATGACATGGTGAACCTGAAACTGGACAAGACCGGCGGGCTGACCGAGGCGCTGCGCACCCGCGACGCGGCGGCGCATCTGGGGTTCGGGTTGATGGTCGGCTGCATGGTCGGATCGTCCCTTGCCACGGCCCCTGCGGTTCTGGTCGCACAATCGGCCGAGGTTTCAGACCTTGACGGCCCGCTGCTTCTGCGGGAAGACCGCCCGCATCCGCTGCGCTATGACGCGCAAGGCGTGCATCCTTCCGACCCGCAGCTATGGGGATAGACCATGACCCGCACCGTATACCTGAATGGCGACTATCTGCCCGAGCATGAGGCCAAGGTATCGGTCTTTGACCGGGGGTTCCTTATGGCCGATGGGGTCTATGAGGTGACCTCGGTGCTGGATGGCAAGCTGATCGACTTTCAGGGCCATTGCGTCCGTCTGGCCCGGTCCTTGGGTGAGTTGGAGATGAAGAACCCCCATACCGAGGCCGAATGGCTGGAAATCCACCGTCAGATGGTGGCGCGCAATGGCATTGTCGACGGCATGATCTATCTGCAAGTCACCCGCGGCAATCCGGGCGACCGTGATTTCGCCTATCCTGGGCCAGAGACCGAGCCGACGGTGGTGCTCTTCACCCAGTCAAAGCCGGGCCTTGCCGACAATCCGGCGGCGAAAACCGGATGGAAGGTGATTTCCATCCCCGACATCCGCTGGGGCCGCCGCGATATCAAGACGGTGCAGCTGCTTTACCCGTCGATGGGCAAGATGGCCGCCAAGAAGGCGGGCGTGGATGATTCATGGTTTGTCGAGGACGGCGTGGTGACCGAGGGCACCTCGAACAACACCTATATCGTCAAGGGCAATCGCATCATCACCCGCCAACTGTCGCACGACATCCTGCACGGCATCACCCGCGCCGCCGTCTTGCGGTTTGCGGTTGAGGCGCAGATGGAAGTGGAAGAACGCCCCTTCACCATCGCCGAGGCGCAAGCGGCGGATGAGGCGTTCATCTCCAGCGCCAGCGCTTTTGTCATGCCGGTCGTCGAAGTCGACGGCAAAGCGGTTGGCACAGGCAAGCCGGGCCATGTCGTGGCCCGCCTGCGCGAGATCTATCTGGACGAAATGCGCAAGGCGGCGGTCTAAAGCCCCACCCTATAGCCCTGCAAGAACCTCAGCCAAGATCGGGGCCAGCCGCGCGGCCCAGGCCTGCTGCTGCGCCTCGGTGGCGATCAGGTCATTCCTGATTTCAATCAGCGTGTTGTGCCGCCCCGGCCCCAGCGCATGGCGGTCAATCGCATCGCCAGGCAGGTGGCCCGAATAGGGCTCATTGTCTCCGACGCACAGATCCGCCTCCGCCCGCAGCCGCGCGATCAGGGGCAGGGAAAACCGCGTGTCCAGATGCGAATGCAATACGCCGATATGCCAGGGGCGGGGGGCGCGGCCCTTCAGGCAGGGGGTAAAGGAATGGACTGCGATGATCACTGTATCGGCCCGCCGCGCCGCCAGCCGGGCATAGGCCGCATGATAGGGGCGATACAAGCGCTCCAGCCGCTCGTCCACCCCTGTCGCATCAATCGCCCGGTTCGCCGGAATGACCGTGCCGTCATAAAGCCGCATCACCAAGGTCGGATCATCTTCGCCCCGGTTGGGATCAATCACCAGCCGCGAGAAATCCGACAGGATGGCGGGGCTGTCCAAGGCCATGGCCAAGGCCCGCGTCACCCCCGCCGCCCCCACATCCCAGGCGATGTGACGGGCCATATCGGCAGGCGCGATTCCCAAAGACCCCCCACCAACCCAATCCGGCACCCGGCTTGAGGCATGATCGCAGGTCACCAGCCAGCGCCCCGGCCGATCCTCTCCAATGATCTGATAGGCCTCCTGCACGGCTGTCACCCTGTCTTTACCGATCCCGCCTAGCCTTCGACCGGAAAACGCCCGATCATGCAACAGGGCAAGCAAAAAGCTAGCGCTAACGGCTTGCCTCATGCGTGCCATGGGCATATGCCTCGGTAAACCCGCGGGTCGGCGCAGAACCGTCCGCACAGACCAAAAGGACAAGGCCGCCATGAGACGCCTGCGTAGTGTAAAGATCGTTGCCACTCTCGGCCCGGCCTCAAGCGACTATGCCACCATCCGCGCCCTGTTCGAGGCCGGCGCAGACGTGTTTCGCCTGAACATGAGCCATGGCACCCATGCCGACATTCAGGCCCGCCACGAAATCATCCGCAAGGTCGAGGCTGATCTGGGCCGCCCCATCGGGATTTTGGCCGATCTTCAGGGCCCGAAACTGCGCGTCGGCACCTTTGCCAAGGGCGAGGAAGAGCTGGTCGAAGGCGCCAAGTTCCGCATGGACCTTGCCGCCACGCCGGGGGATGCGACCCGCGTGCAGCTGCCGCACCCCGAGATTTTTGCCGCGCTTGAACCCGGCTCCAGCCTTTTGGTCAATGACGGCAAGATCCGCCTTTTGGTCGATGACTGCGGCAAGGATTTCGCGAATTGCACCGTGACCGTCGGCGGCACGATTTCCAACCGCAAGGGCGTGAATGTGCCTGACGTGCTGTTGCCCTTGGCGGCGCTGTCGGAAAAGGACCGGGGCGATCTGGAATTTGCCTGCGCGCTGGGCGTGGACTGGTTGGCGCTGTCTTTCGTGCAGCGTCCCGAGGATGTGATCGAGGCGCGCAGCCTGGCCAAGGGCCGCGCGGCGATCCTGTCGAAGGTCGAGAAACCGGCGGCGGTAAAGGCCTATGACGCCATCTTGCAGGTGTCGGACGGCATCATGGTGGCGCGCGGCGATCTGGGTGTGGAACTGCCCGTCACCTCGGTGCCGCCGATCCAGAAGCGGCTGGTGCGCGGCGCGCGCGCGGCGGCCAAGCCGGTGATCGTGGCCACGCAGATGCTGGAATCCATGATCGAAAGCCCGGTTCCGACCCGCGCTGAGGTTTCCGACGTGGCCACCGCCATTTATGAAGGCGCCGATGCCGTCATGCTTTCGGCCGAGTCGGCGGCTGGCAAATACCCGGTCGAAGCAGTGACTACGATGCACAATGTTGCCTTGTCGGTTGAAAAGGACCCGACCTATCGGCAGGTGATCGAGGCTTCCCGCGTTGTGCGGCGCGAGACCATCGCCGATGGCATCGTGGCCGCCGCCCGCGAGATTGCCGAGGCCACGAACATCAAGGCGATTGCCTGTTTCTCACAATCGGGGCAGACCGCAAGTCTTGTGGCCCGCGAACGGCCGCGTGTGCCGATCATCGCGCTGACGCCCTTGATGTCGACCGCGCGGCGTCTCGCCCTGACCTGGGGCGCGCATTGCGTGATCACCGAGCCGCAGGAACGCTTCAAGGGCGCGGTGATTTCGGCCGTCAAGGCGGCCCGCGCCGATGCCTTTGCCGGTGAAGAAGACATGATCGTCGTCACCGCCGGTGTGCCTTTCAACGTCAAGGGCACGACGAATATCCTGCGTGTGGCGCCTTGCGATGAGCGGTTGATTTCAAAGGTCGATCCTGAATAACTGATCTCGTGATCAGTGAATGGGGGCAGGCGATGGATACCGATCTGATGCTTGTTATGGGTCTTGCCATCTCGGTCCTTGCCATCCCCTCGCTCTTGTCGGCTTTTTCCGAAAGTCGCCCGCCCAGGGCTGCGGCGATCATGGTGCTGATCGGCGGCGTTCTGTTGGTAGTGGCCCTGTCGCAAAAGCCTTCGGGCTATACCTTTGCCGAAATTCCCGAGGTGGTGTTTTCGGTGATCAGGCGGTTTATCAACTGAACCCTTGCACCTTTCGCAAAGCCCCCCTATGAGGGCGGCTTCAATACCCTGCGGGGCCGGCCAATGTGGCATGCCGAGTCGCGCCTGTAACCATGGAGATGGAAATGCCCAAGATGAAGACGAAATCCGCTGCGAAAAAGCGGTTCTCCTTCACGGCCAATGGCCATGTGAAGGCAGGTGTGGCCGGCAAGCGCCACGGCATGATCAAGCGCTCGACGAAATTCATTCGTGACGCATCGGGGACCATGGTCCTGTGCGATGCCGACGAGAAGATCGTCAAGAAATACATGCCGTATAACCGCTAAGGAGGCCTGAGACATGTCCCGCGTCAAATCCGGCAAGGTTACCCACACCCGCCACCGCAAGGTGATCAAGGCGGCGTCGGGCTATTACGCCGCCCGTTCTACCAACTTCCGCACCGCAACGCAGGCCGTCGACAAGGCCAACCAGTACGCGACCCGCGACCGCAAGGCCCGCAAGCGTCAGTTCCGCGCCCTGTGGATCCAGCGTATCAACGCCGCCGTGCGTCTGTTCGATCTGGAAATGACCTACTCGCGTCTGATCGACGGTCTGAACAAGGCCGGCATCGTGGTGGACCGCAAGGTTCTGGCCGATCTGGCCGTGCACGAGCCCGAGGCGTTCAACGCCATCGCCGCGCAAGCCAAGGCCGCTCTGGCCTGATCTGGCTGACAGGTTTGAAACAGGCCCCGGTTTTCCGGGGCCTTTTTCATTGGCGCATCGGGTGGCGGAAGCAGGTCACCAGATGGTCATTCACCATGCCCACTGCCTACATGAAGGCATAGGTGATCGTCGGCCCGCAAAAAGTGAAACCCTCTTTCTTCAACGCCTTCGCCAGCGCCTGTGATTGCGCCGTCTGCGCCTCTGCCGAGGCCATGTCGGGCAGGTTGGTCACGATGGGCCGGTGGTCCACATGTTTCCAGATGAAGTTCGAAAACCCCTCCCGCGCTTCGATCCGCAAAAAGGCCTGCGCGCCGCGAATGGTCGCCTCGATCTTGCCGCGGTGGCGAATGATGCCGGGGTCTTGCATTAGCCGCAGCACCTCTCGCTCGCCCCAGGTCGCGATCACCGCCGGATCAAAGCCCTGAAACGCCGCCCGGAAGGTCTCGCGCCGCCGCAAGATAGTGATCCACGACAGCCCGGCCTGAAACGCCTCAAGCATCAGGCACTCCCACAGCGCACGCGGGTCATGTTCGGGCACGCCCCATTCGCTGTCATGATAGGCGACATAAAGCGGATCGGCTCCGCACCAGGGGCAGCGGTGAGGGTCAGGCATGGCGGCTCCGGAAACGATGCGCATTTGAGACAACTGCGCTCTTTTACGCGGTCTTTACCGCTGTGGCGACAGGGTGGCGCTCTATCCGGGGGGCGATATGCAGGCGAACCAGCGCAAACCGTTGATCGATGCCAGTGCGGGGCTTGCCAGTCCGCTGGGGGTGATGATCTCGCAGCAGGACCGTGACACCATGGCGATGGTGCGGGCCGCCATCGACGCCCGGCGCATGCGCCTGGCCTATCAGCCGGTGGTTCTGGCGCGCGAACCGGACCGGGTCGCCTTTCATGAAGGGCTGATTCGGGTGCTGGACCCGAACGGTCTTGTGATCCCGGCCAAGGATTTCATCGGGGCCGTTGAAAGCACCGAAATCGGGCGTGAGATTGACTGCATCGCGCTGGAACTTGGTCTTGGCGCCCTGGTGCGGCATCCCGCCACGCGGATCGCCATCAACATGTCGGCGCGCTCCATCGGCTATCCGCGCTGGATGCGGGTGCTGAAAAAGGGGCTGGCTGCCGATCCCACGGGGGGCGAACGGCTGATCCTGGAAATCACCGAAAGTTCGGCCAAGATGGTGCCGGAACTGGTGATCGCCTTCATGCAGGGCCTGCAGGCCGAGGGGGTGGCCTTTGCGTTGGATGACTTTGGTTCGGGCTATACCGCCATCCGTTACTTCAAGGATTTCTTCTTTGATATCCTCAAGATTGATGGCCAGTTCATTCGCAACATCCATCGCGATCCGGACAATGCCGCGCTGACGGCGGCGCTTTTGTCGATTGGTCGACATTGCCACATGTTCACCGTGGCAGGGGCGGTGGAAACCCCCGAAGAGGCGCAGTTCCTGATGAACATCGGGGTGGATTGTCTGCAAGGCCATCTGTTCGGCGCCGCGACGCTGAAGCCGGATTTCGGCCCGCGCCCGGTTGAGCGCGCATCGCAGGCGCTTCGCAAACGCGCCTGAAACCGCCGCTGCGTCACCTTGGCGTGCAAGCATGCTTGCTTTTGCATGTCGCTTTGCCTAGCCATGCTGCAAAGCGGCATCCCGTCGCTGGGCGAATGGAGGGGAAGTTCATGACCAATGTGGTAATCGTTGCAGCGGGTCGGACCGCAGTGGGCAGTTTCAACGGTTCTTTCGCGGCGACCCCGGCGCATGAACTGGGTGCAGCCGTGATCGAAGGCGTCGTTGCCCGCGCCGGCATCGACAAGGCCGAGGTCGAGGAAACCATTCTGGGCCAGGTGCTGACCGCCGGTCAGGGCCAGAACCCCGCCCGTCAGGCCGCCATCCGCGCCGGTCTGGCCAAGGAAGCCAGCGCCTGGGGCATCAACCAGGTTTGCGGCTCGGGTCTGCGGGCGGTTGCCCTGGGGGCGCAGCATGTCACCCTGGGTGACGCGAAGATCGTCATCGCCGGTGGGCAGGAAAACATGTCGCTGTCGCCCCATGTCGCGCATCTGCGTGCGGGCCAGAAGATGGGCGATCTGAACTTCATCGATTCGATGATCATGGACGGTCTGTGGGATGCCTTCAACGGCTATCACATGGGCCAGACCGCCGAGAATGTCGCAAACCAGTGGCAGATTTCGCGCGACATGCAGGATGAATTCGCCCTGGCCAGCCAGAACAAGGCCGAGGCGGCCCAGAAGGCTGGCAAGTTCAAGGATGAGATCATCGCCTTCACCGTGAAAACCCGCAAGGGCGACGTGGTGGTCGATGCCGATGAATACATCCGTCACGGCGCCACTCTGGACAGCATGCAGAAACTGCGCCCCGCCTTCACCAAGCACGGCTCGGTCACCGCAGGCAATGCCAGCGGCATCAATGATGGCGCGGCGGCGGTTCTTCTGATGACCGATAAAGAGGCCGAAAAGCGCGGGCTGAAGGTTCTCGCACGGATTGCCTCTTATGCCACCGCCGGGCTTGACCCGTCGATCATGGGCGTCGGCCCGATCCATGCCAGCCGCAAGGCGCTGGACAAGGCCGGCTGGAAAGTGGGCGATCTGGATCTGGTCGAGGCGAATGAGGCCTTTGCCGCCCAGGCTTGCGCCGTGAACAAGGACATGGGTTGGGATCCGGCCATCGTGAACGTCAATGGCGGTGCCATCGCCATTGGTCACCCGATCGGCGCTTCGGGCTGCCGCATCCTCAATACCTTGATCCATGAAATGGGCCGCCGGAATGCGAAAAAGGGTCTGGCGACCCTGTGCATCGGTGGTGGCATGGGGGTTGCCCTGACGCTAGAGCGGTAAAAACCCGCTGCAACCGCGAAATTTCGCCGCATATGCAAAAGGGACGCGCAATAAAGTTGCGCGTCCTTCTTCATTTCGGTAACAGGATTTCAAGGGCATACGCTGGCATACCTAAGAGGAGAAATCATGGCACGGGTAGCATTGGTCACGGGCGGGTCGCGCGGCATTGGCGCGGCGATTTCTGTCGCGTTGAAGGCGGCAGGCTACAAGGTGGCCGCAAATTATGCGGGCAATGACGAGGCATCCGCCGCGTTCACCAAGGAAACCGGGATGCCCACCTACAAATGGTCGGTCGCCGATTACGATGCCTGCGTGGCCGGCATTGCCAAGGTCGAGGCCGATCTTGGCCCGGTGGATGTGCTGGTAAACAACGCCGGCATCACCCGCGACGCCATGTTCCACAAGATGACCCCCGGCCAGTGGAAGGAAGTCATCGACACCAACCTGACCGGTCTTTTCAACATGACCCATCCGCTGTGGTCGGGCATGCGCGACCGCAAGTTCGGCCGCGTCATCAACATCTCCTCGATCAACGGGCAGAAGGGCCAGGCGGGCCAAGCGAACTATTCGGCTGCCAAATCAGGTGATCTGGGCTTTACCAAGGCCTTGGCGCAGGAAGGCGCACGCGCGGGCATTACCGTGAACGCCATTTGCCCCGGCTATATCGGCACGGAAATGGTTCGGGCGATTGATGAAAAGGTGCTGAACGAGCGCATCATCCCGCTGATTCCGGTGGGCCGTCTGGGCGAGCCGGAAGAGATCGCGCGCTGCGTCACCTTCCTGGCCGCCGATGATGCGGGCTTCATCACCGGCGCGACGATTTCGGCCAATGGCGGACAGTTCTTTGTCTGAGCAAGACCAGAACGTCTGAAAGCGCAGACCTTTCGAAAGCCCGGCCCGTTTGGCCGGGCTTTTTCATGGCCACCCTTGCGATTGCGCCGGGCTGCCCGTAACGCTGGCAGCAAGGCGGGGGCAGGAATGACACGGCAAAAGGCAACGACCATCGGGTTCACGGCAATCCTGATGTGGGCGCTTCTGGCGCTGATGACCATCGGATCCGCCCCGGTTCCGCCCTTTCTGCTGAACGCGCTGTGCTTTGGGATCGGTGGCGCGATCGGGCTTGTCTGGATCGCGTTCGGCGCGGGCTTTGGCGTGCTGCGACAGGTCTCGTGGAAGGTTTACGCGTTTGGAACGCTGGGCCTTTTTGGCTATCACGCGTTGTATTTCACGGCGTTCCGCATCGCGCCTTTTGCGGAAACCGGGCTGATTGCCTATCTCTGGCCACTGTTCATCGTGCTGCTCTCTGGCCTCTTGCCGGGCGAAAGGCTCCGGGCCTTGCATGTGATTGGCGCGCTGGCGGCCTTTGCCGGGGCAGGGTTCATCCTTATGGGACGGGGTGGAAGTGCCGGGGCGGTTCCGATCCTTGGGCTGGGGCTGGCCTTTCTCTGTGCGCTGACCTGGGCTGCCTATTCGGTTCTTTCTCGCCGCCTGGGCGATGTTCCGACAGAATCGGTTGTGGTCTATTGCCTGATGACCGCCGCCCTTTCGGTTCCGGCGCATCTGATCTGGGAGGTCACGGCCTGGCCCGAGGGCGGCTTGGGCTGGCTTTCGGTGATCGGGCTTGGCCTTGGCCCGGTGGGGGCCGCGTTCTTTACCTGGGACATCGGCATGAAGCGCGGCGACATCCAGCTTTTGGGCGTTGCGTCCTATGCCGCACCGCTTTTGTCCACCTTGGCACTGATTGCCGCGGGATTGGCAGATGCCAGCCCGGTTCTTGTGCTGGCGGCCCTTCTCATCACCGGCGGGGCGGCACTGGCCGCCCGCGCCAGCCTGAAATGACGGGTCACGCCCGCATGATCATGCCTGCGACAGGCGGCTGATCTCTTCCTTGATCTTCAGCTTCTGCTTTTTCCATTCCGCAATCTGTAGGTCACTCGACCCCGGCGCGCGTTGCGCTTTTTCCACCATCTCTGCCAGGTTCTCGTGCTTCTTCTTCAGTTCGGCGATATGGGAAGCGACGCTCATGGAAATCCTCCTGATGATGGTTCCGACAAGGCCAGTGCAGCACGAATCAGGGGTTCGTGTCACGAAGTCTTCACGGAAGACTCTTCGGCATATGGTCAAATTCCGCTGAATTCCGCCGACAGGCTTTCGCCGCTGCGCAGCACGGCGTGGGCGCGGGGGGTATAGCTTTCGCGATCACCATCATGGGCCGCGCCCTGATGCAGGACCAAGGGCGTCAAAAGCCGGAACGCGCCCTTGCCGCCTTTTCGCGCGCGCAACAGGATGCGAAGCGCCGCGCGCCCTTCGCGCGGTTGCAGGGGCAGGACTGAGGCCGAGCCGAGCTTGGTCCCCATCGCGGCAAGCACCTCAGGCAGCCCGTCGGCCCCGTAGATGAGCGTCAGCCAGCCGCCGGGGGCCAGGCGGCGTGCGGCGGCGGCCACCCAATCGCCCAAGGGGGTTTCAACCTGCAGCGCTGCCGCGCGGGAGGCAGTCGGAGAAGGCGTGCCGCCTGCGGGGTAATAGGGCGGGTTCGCGATGACATGGTCGAAATCGCGGCGCAAAGCTGCGGGCATTTGGGCAAGATCGCCGGTTTCGACCTGCATGGCAAAGCCGTTCTCGGCCGCGTTGCGCCGCGCCAGCGTGGCGTAGGCTGGCTGCACCTCCAACCCGGCAAGCTCCAGATCCGGCACCCGCGTGGCCAGACAAAGCGCCGCCGCTCCTGCGCCGCAGCCCAGATCCAGCACCCGCTCACCGGGGCGTGCGGGGCAGGCGGCGGCCAGAAGGACCGGATCTGTCGCGGCGCGATAGCCCTTTTTCGGCTGCCACAGATGCAGCCGCCCGCACAGGAAGGCATCGCGCGACAGCGCGTCCTCAGGGAAATCAGGGCTTTGCATCATAGCCTTCGTCGATGCCATTTGCCCGGATGACCGACCGCGCCTCTTCCCAATCGCGCTCACGCACCATCAACCGGCGCGGCAGGATGCCAAGGCTGCCTTCAAACACGCTCATGTGGACGTCCAGCACAAAGCTGTCTATATCCTCGCCCTCAAGAAGGGCTTGGGCAAAGGCGATCACGGTCGGGTCGGTTGTCTGAAGCAAGAGTTTCATGGCCCCAGTTTCGCGGCTGTGAAGCGGAAAGTCGAGACGAATGGGGATGTCCTTGGCTTACGTTCAAAAACCGCAGGACCGGCTGGCCGATCATCTGGCGGCGGATATGGCGGCGGTCAATCTGCTGATCCGTGAGCGGATGGCCTCGGAACATGCCCCCCGCATCCCGCAAGTGACCGCCCACCTGATCGAGGCGGGTGGCAAGCGGCTGCGCCCGATGCTGACCTTGGCGGCTGCGCGGCTGTGCGGCTATGACGGGCCCTATCATGTGCATCTGGCCGCAGCGGTAGAGTTCATTCACACCGCCACCCTGCTGCACGATGACGTTGTGGACGAAAGCGCTCAGCGCCGTGGGCGGCCGACGGCAAACCTTTTGTGGGACAATAAGTCGTCGGTTCTGGTGGGCGATTACCTTTTTGCCCGCGCCTTTCAGTTGATGACCGAGCCTGGCCAGATCCGTGTCTTGGGGATTTTGGCCAATGCCTCGGCCACGATTGCCGAGGGTGAGGTGTTGCAGTTGACCGCGGCGCAGGATCTGGCGACGACCGAAGACATCTATCTGAAGGTGGTGCGCGGCAAGACGGCGGCGCTGTTTTCGGCGGCGACTGAGGTGGGCGCTGTGGTGGCCGGTGCGGCCGAACCCGTGGTGCAAGCCCTGTTCACCTATGGCGATGCCCTGGGCATCGCCTTTCAGATTGCCGATGACCTTCTGGATTACACCGGCACCTCGACGGCGATCGGCAAGAATACCGGCGATGACTTCCGCGAACGCAAGCTGACCTTGCCGCTCATCAAGGCGGTGGCCAAGGCTGATGCCGAAGAGCGAGCCTTCTGGGTCCGGGTGATCGAGAAGGGCGACCAGCGCGACGGCGATCTCGATCAGGCGCTGGCCATCATGCACCGCCATGGTGCGCTTGAGGCCGCGCGGGCCGAGGCTTTGAAATGGGCCGCGATCGGGCGTGCGGCGCTGGTGAAGTTGCCAGACCATCCGCTGCGCCAGATGCTTGACGACCTGACCGCGTATGTGGTGGCGCGCATCGTCTGATCAGACGACCATCGGCGCGGCTTGAACCCACCACGTCGGACGGGCTGTGCGAATGGCCTTTGCCGCCGCTTCGGCCGTTCCAGCATCGGCAAAAAGGCCAAAGCAGGTGGCCCCCGATCCCGACATCCGCGCCAGATGGCAGCCCGGCTGCGCCGCAAGCGCCGCCTTGGCCTGCCCGATAACAGGCTCGGCCCCAAGGGCGGGGGCTTCCAGGTCATTGCGCTGAAGGGCCAGAAAGCCAGCCAGATCGGCCAGGCTGGCAAGGCGCGGCAGGGCATCGGGCATTGGTGCATTGTCCTTGCGCGTAAGTCCCTTGAATACCGCCGGGGTCGAGACATAAACGCGGGGGTTGACCAGCACCAGTTGTGCGGGCGGCAGGGCTTGGGGCAGTGGGCTTACCCGCTCGCCCACCCCTTGCATCCGCGCGCCATGCCCGGCAAGGCAGACCGGCACATCGGCTCCCAATGCCACAACCCGTTCGGCATCCGGCAAAGGCTGGCCCCACAGGCGCGACAAGGCCACCAGCGTGGCGGCTGCATCGGCAGACCCCCCGCCGATGCCCGAAGCGACAGGCAGCCGTTTGTCCAGCGTGATCGCGGCCCCCTCAGGCCGTTCAAAGGCCCGCGCGGCGCGCAGGACAAGATTGTCCTCGGCCGCCGTCAGCCCGGCGCTTTCCGCCCCCGTCAGCCGCAGCGACAGCCCTTCATCGGCTGTGCAGGTGATCAGATCGCCCAGATCGGCAAAGACCACCAGACTGTCAAGCAGGTGATAACCATCTGCCCTCTGGCCGATGACATGCAAGGAAAGGTTGATCTTGGCGCGCGCCAGCGCGGTTTGGGTCTTGGGTGTCACGGGGTGGCCTTGGCCTCAACCGGGGCAAGGGGCGGTGCGCCCTCTTCGGCCAGAACGGCATCCAGCCCGATCTCCAGCTTGCGGCGGATGCGCAGGGCATCCTTTTCCTCGGGGCCATAAGACAGCGCGCGGTGCCACTGGAACTCTGCCTCGCGCTTGCGGCCCACGGCCCAATAGACATCGCCCAGATGGTCGGTGACGATGGGATCCACCGGCTCCAGAAGCGAGGCCCGCTCCATCGGTTCCACCGCTTCCTCATAGCGGCCCAGACGGAAATAGGCCCAGGCCAGACTGTCGATGATGTAACCCGACCCCGGTTCGCGGGCGACGGCGCGTTCGATCATCGACAGGGCTTCTTCAAGGTTTTCGCCCCGGTCGACATAGCTGTAGCCAAGATAGTTCAGCACCTGCGGCTGATCGGGGTTCAGCCGCAGCGCCTCGCGCATGTCGGCCACGGTGCCTTCGAAATCGCCAAGGCGTTCGGCGCAGATGCCGCGGCTGAAGAATAGCGCCCAGTTCTCTGGGCGCGGGGTGCCCAGAAGGTCGATGGCGGTGGTATAGACCTCACGCGCCTCGGCAAAGCGCTCATCGCGGCGGTAGGCATCGGCAATGGCCACATGGGCGACCAGAAGGTCGGGTTTGGCACGGGCAAGACCCTGCAAGATTTCGATCGCCGCCTCGGTGCGCCCGGCTGATCGTGTCGCCTCGGCGCGGCCGATCTCGGCGATGTGGAAGGCCGGGCTCTCGGCCGGCACGGCGGCATAGACCTCGATGGCCAGATCATACTGGCCTTCTTCGTCCAGAAGGCCGGCAACCAGCAGCGCGGTGTCATCCTGATCGGGGCGCAGGGCCTGCGCAGCGCGGGCATAGATCAGCGTATGGGTGGCATCGCCCTCTTGGCCTAGGGCCATGGCCACGGTGTAGAACACCTCGGCCAGGCCCTCTCGGGCATTGGTCACGCTGTCAAACGGCACCGGCTCGCCCGCCGCAAGCCTGCGGCGCAGCTGTTCCAGTTCGGGGTCCGGCTCTCCGGTAAAGCTGGTCTCCAAGAGCGCTAGCGCATCGCCATTGCGTTCCAGCTGCGACAGGATGCGGGCATAGGCCAGAACGGCGCGGCGCAGCATGTGCAGCGCCCCGCGGTCCGGATCGGCAAGGATGCGGTCCGCGCCTTTGTAATCTCCGGCCGAGGCAAGGGCCAAAGCCTTGTGATACATGCCGAATGTCGTCATGCCCTGGGTGTCGGACAACTGGTCCAGCGTTGCTGTGGCTTCGGACATCCGGCCCAGCCCAACCTGGGCCCAGGCCGTGACCAGCACATCCAGAAGCGCGCCCTTGCCTGCACCTTCGGCGCTCATGTCAAGGACGCGTTCGTAATCCCCGGCCTCGATCGCCTCGACCAGAAGTGCCAGATAGCCGGCCTGCGAGGCGACCCCGGCCTCTTGCAGCACGCGCGCCATATTGGCGGCAGGGCCCAGTTCCCCGATGCCGATATTGGCGACAATTGCGCCTTCCAGCAGGCTGGGATTTTTCGGATCGCTTAGAAGCGCGCGGGCAAACCAGTCTGCCGCAGCCGCATGATCCGACCGGCCAGCGGCCGCGCGGGCGGCCAGAAACGCCCCGGCATCCCCTCCGGCTTCGACCGGCGCATCTTGCGCCAGCACCGGGCCATGTGGCCAAGCCAGCCCAAGAAGCAGCGCCAGCACCACCGGTCCGATCAGGGGGCGTGACGCCTTGGACAGGGGCATTGGCATAAGAGGGTTCCTCCTTGGATTGTCAAATAGCTAGTCATCCCGCGCAACAAAGGCAATGTGGGCCGGGGCATTGTTGCCCCGACCTGCATCAATTTGTCAGGTTTTGTGCCGTCCACCGATCACATGTTCGGGTAGTTGGGCCCGCCGCCGCCCATCGGCGTCGTCCAGGTGATGTTCTGGCTGGGATCCTTGATATCGCAGGTCTTGCAATGCACGCAGTTCTGGAAATTGATCTGGAACCGCGGCTCTTTGCCCTCTTCGGCAATCACCTCGTAAACCCCCGCCGGGCAATAGCGCTGCGCGGGTTCGGCGTATTCTGCCAGGTTGACCATGATCGGGACCGAGGGGTCTTTCAGCTTCAGATGCGCGGGCTGCGCTTCGTCGTGGTTGGTAAAGCTGAAGGCGACGTTGGTCAGCCGGTCAAAGGACAGAACGCCATCGGGTTTGGGATAGTCGATCGGCGCGAAATCCTTGGCCTTACCGGTCGCCTTGGCGTCGTTCTTGCAATGTTTCAGCGTGCCAAGGATCGTCAGGCCAAAGGTATTGGCCCACATATCCGCCCCGCCCAGCGTGAGGCTGGCGATCAGGCCGTATTTCGACCACAGCGGTTTCACGTTGCGGACCTTTTTCAAGTCCTTGCCGATCGGGCCAGTCCGAACGGCGGTTTCGTAGTCATTCAGCTCGTCACTGGCGCAGCCTGCGGCAATCGCCTTGGCGGCGGCCTCAGCCGCGGCTATGCCCGAAAGCATCGCGTTGTGGTTGCCCTTGATGCGCGGCACGTTCACCAGACCCGCCGAACAGCCCAGCAAAGCCACCCCCGGCGCGACCATCTTCGGGATGGACTGCCAGCCGCCCTCGCTGATGGCCCGCGCGCCGTAAGCCACGCGCTTGCCGCCCTTCAACAGCTCCGCCACCATCGGGTGATGCTTGAAGCGCTGGAATTCCATGTAAGGATAGAGGTGGGGGTTTTCATAGTTCAGGTGAACCACGAAGCCGACGTAAACCTGATTATTCTCAATGTGATAGATGAAGGACCCGCCGCCCGCATTTGACCCCAAGGGCCAGCCCATGGTGTGGGTCACGGTGCCAAGACGGTGCTTGGCCGGATCAATCTCCCAGATCTCCTTCATGCCGATGCCGAACTTCTGCGGGCATTTGCCGGCCGACAGGTCATACTTGGCGATCACCTCTTTCGACAGGCTGCCGCGCACGCCTTCGCCAAGGAACACATATTTCCCGGCCAGCACCATGCCCGGCTCATAGGACGGCCCCGGCGTGCCATCGGAATTGCGGCCAAACTCGCCCGCGACCACGCCGCGCACTTCGCCGTTGTCGCCATAGACGACCTCGGAACAGGCCATGCCGGGGAAAATCTCAACCCCCAACTCCTCGGCTTGGGTCCCAAGCCAGCGGCAGACATTCGCCATCGACACGATGTAATTGCCGTGGTTGTTCATCAGGGGCGGCATCGGCCAGTTCGGGATGCGCATTTGTCCCGCCGGCCCAAGGACATAGAAATTGTCCTCCTGCACCTCGGTCTTGATCGGCGCACCCTTTTCGCGCCAGTCGGGGATCAGCGCATCCAGGCCCGACGGGTCAAGAACGGCACCCGACAGGATATGCGCCCCAACTTCGGATCCCTTTTCCAGAACCACCACCGAAAGCTCAGGGTTGATCTGCTTCAACCGGATCGCCGCCGACAGGCCAGACGGCCCCGCGCCCACGATCACAACGTCATATTCCATCGTTTCGCGCACGATTTCGGTCATGGCTTGCTCTCCGGTCCCCGGTTTCTTCGCTGCGCCCGTGTTTGCCCTTTGGGCCGGCCAAGGTCAACACTGACGCAACATCATGTTTGCGCATTACCGCATGAGGGAAACTTTCTGTCGCCCCCGCTTGGCCTGCCCCGACGCCTTCATGCCCAATCGCGCCATTGCCTCTTGCATTTGCCGCGCCTTCGGGGTCTGGTTATGTAATAGGTTTTGCAAGGTCATGGTCCGCACCCGGCCCGTGGCCTTGTCATTTATGTGAAAAGGCCCATGGAAAAGATCCCGATGACCCGTGCCGGCTTCGTCGCTATGGACGAAGAGTTGAAGCAACTGAAAAGCGTGGAACGCCCCGCTATCATCCGCGCCATTGCCGAGGCGCGCGAGCATGGCGATTTGTCCGAAAACGCCGAATACCATTCGGCGCGCGAAAAGCAGAGCTTCATCGAAGGCCGGATCAAAGAGCTTGAGGGCATGTTGTCGCTGGCCGAGGTGATTGATCCGACCCGCCTTTCGGGGGCCATCAAGTTCGGCGCCACCATCACCATCGTCGATGAGGACAGCGACGAGGAAAAGACCTATCAGATCGTCGGCGAAACCGAGGCCGATATCGAGGCGGGCAAGCTCAACATCCGTTCGCCCCTGGCGCGCGCCCTGATCGGCAAGGACGAGGGCGACTCGGTCGAGGTCAAGACCCCCGGCGGCAATCGCAGTTACGAAATCCTTTCGATCCGATATATCTAGGCCGTGCAGCGGTTGGCCCTTATGGGCCCTGAGTTCCACCGACCAGACCAGCGAGTGCCGATGCCTGACAAGGACATCCACCACCCCAAAGACCCCGATCCGCGGCCCGTGGACCTTGGGCTTCATTCGGCCCGCGGGGTCGAGCCGCGGCTGAGTTCCACCGAATGGGTGGCGATTGGCCTGTGCCTGGTCTGGGTCCTGTCGGTGGCGGCCTATATCTGGAAGGCACCGCCCGATGCGGCACCACTGGGTCTGGTGCTGACGCTTCTGGTGGTGTTTCTGCCCTTGGCCCTGATCTGGGCGGCGGCCGTCACCTTGCGGTCGGTGAGCAGCCTGCGGCAAGAGGCGGCGCGGCTGCAGGCCACGGTGGACGCCATGCGCAGCGCCTATCTGGCGGGGCAGCAGGGCGGGATCAAGCCGTCGGTCGAACGCAAGATCAACGAGATCGCCCAGACCGCGCGGCAGACCGAAACCGCGCTGGCCACCTTTACCTCGCGGCGCGATAGCGCCTTGGTGCAGCCTTCGGCCGACCGCAAGGCGGCCATGGCCATGCCGCAGCCCGATCCGGCGGCCGAGCAGCCCGCGCTGGCGCTTGGCACCCCGGCAGAGGCCCTGCGCCCGCCGCTGTCGAACGCCGATTTCATCCGTGCCTTGCAGTTTCCCGAAAACCCTGACGACAAGGAAGGTTTCCGCGCGTTGCGGGTCGCGCTGGAAGATCGCAATGTAGCCAAGCTTATCCGCGCGGCGCAGGATGTGCTGACGCTGCTAAGCCAGGAGGGCATCTACATGGATGACCTCAAGCCTGATCGCGCCCGGCCCGAAATCTGGCGTCGCTTTGCCATGGGCGAACGCGGCCGGGGTATTGCGGCGCTGGGCGGGGTGCGCGACCGCGCCGCTTTGGCGCTGGCCGCCGGGCGTCTGCGCGAGGATGCCATTTTCAAGGATGCCGTGCACCATTTCCTGCGCAGCTTTGACAGGGTGTTTCTCGATTTTGAAAAGGCCGCAAGCGACAGCGACCTGACCGATCTGGCCGAAACCCGCACGGTGCGGGCCTTCATGCTTTTGGGCCGGGTGACCGGGATTTTCGACTAGGATCGCGCGAGGGCCCGCCGCCCTGCGAGGACCCTCACCCCCCCATGGGAACGGATAGAGGGCGGCTTTGCCAGGACATCCGGGCGGGTTGCTCAAACCGGTTTGACCATGGTCACGGCCGCGTCAAAACCAAAGACATGGCGCAAGGGGCCAAGGGGCACCGTCTTGACCGCCATGTAGCCCAGCCGCTCGTAAAGCGCGCGCGCGCGCCAGTTGGTGTCGATCACGTCCAGCCGCACATAGCCATAGCCGCGCACCCGTGCCTCGTCCTCGATCGCGGCCATCAGGGCCGCGCCGACGCCAAGCCCTCGCGCGGCGGGGGCCACGCAGATACCATCCAGCAGAAAGCGGTCATTGTCCACCTCGCGCGACAAAAGCGCCAGAAGCGGCAGTCGCCAGGTCAGCCCTGCCAGTCCGTAGATCGCCCGCATGTCCGCCCATGTGCCGCCCGCAAAATTGCCCTGCGGCGTCTTGAACCCGGCCAGACCCAGAAGAGCGCCGCTCTCATCGCAGGCCACCAGTGCGTGATCGTCCCGCATCACCCGGTGCAGGAAAGCATGGGCGCGCGCATCGGGGCCGATGACCCGGCCCAGCTTGCCACCAAAGGCCTGCCAGTAAATCTCGGCCGCCTGATCGCGCAGCGCGGGCGGCAGGCCAAGCGAGATCTGTACCCGACCGCTCATCGCGCTGCTGCCTCTAGTGCCGCGCCGTGGCCGGCGCCCAGGATCCAGCCTTCCTCGGTCGTCACCGCCCCCCCCGGCGTTGCCAGAAGCGGCGCGATCTGACCGGCCTGCGACAGCCGCCAAAGCGCGCGCGACAAAAGCCGCACCTGCGCCTCGTCCTTGATCGGGGCGGGGTCGGCCGCCACGGCCCGCGCCAGAAGCGAGGGGTAGACCTCGGCCAGAACCACCGCTGTATCCGGGGTGTCAAAGGGCCAGACCGCCACGCCGTTCCCTGCCGCCAGTCGTTGGATCATCGGCTGGCCGACCAGCCCCTGACCGCCTCCCGCGCCAGTGGTGTACAGTTTCCACACGGGCTGGGCGCGCGGCACAAGGGTTTCCACCTGCCGCCGTTCGGCAAGGCCAAGGGCGGGGTAGTCCACCGCCTTTGTCTCGGGCAGGGCAGGCAAGGCCAGGCTGCGCGGGCGGCCCCAGAAGGGGCCTGCGCTGCCCAGCCGGGCGTTGATCCGTGCCGCCGTTTCAAAGCGGGTGTTGCGGTTGTCCGGTCCGTCGATCAGGTTCTGCGCCAGCCAGCTCCAGACCGCGTGGGCCTGAGGAACCCCGGTCAATCGGGCGGCAAATCCTGCCGGATAGCCCATCGGAAAATCAAAGCCGATCAAGAGCCTGCCGCGCGTGTCCCCTATGGTTGCAGTCAGATGACTTTCGGCCTCGCTGCGGCTGCGGAAATAGCGTGTCTGGGTGCCGCTGGCATCGCTGATCCCCAGCCAGATCGCATTGGCCGATGGCCGCGCGGGGGAAAGCGACCCCGACGCCGACCAATCGGCCACGATCACCTGGTCGAATGGCCTCATGCCCTGCCCCCGCGCAAGGCCGCTTCGGCCCGGGCGAGATCTTCGGGCGTGTTGAGGTTTTCAAACCCGGCGCTTTGGGAAAAGCACGCCTCGGCCGCGCCATGGGCGGCCACGAAATCCATCACCTTGGGCTTGGCGCCCGATCCCAGAAACGCCGCCAAAGGCTGGGCAAGGCCGACGGGCCAAAGCCCATAGGTCGGATGCAGCCGCCCTCCCGCCTGCGCCACGGCCAGACCTTCGGCGGCGTTTTCAGCCGCAAGGCAAAGGCGCGGGCAAAGATCGCCGGGCAGAAAAGGGCCATCCACAGGGGCCGAGAGAACCGCCGTCGCCCCCAAGGGTGCTGCCCAACGCAGCGCTGCGAGAACCCCGGCAAGCGGCCCCGCCCCCAGCGCATCGGGCAAGATTGGCAGGCCAAAGCGCGCAAAGCGCGCCGGATCGCCATTGGCAGAAAGCGCAAGGCGTTCAACCTGCGGTTTCAGCCGGGCAATCACATGGGCCAGCAGGGGCTGACCGGCCAAGGCCATAAGCGCCTTGTCCTGCCCGCCCATGCGCCGGCCCTGTCCGCCGGTAAGGATTACCCCAAAGATCCGCATCCCGCCCTTTCCCTTGGCTCAGAAAAGCCGTAAGCCCAAGCCACCCGTTCGACAAGCGGATTGGCCCCGGATTGCCCAAGCCCATCTCACAGACCCGCAAGGCGTTTTTCAAGGGCGCCGCCCATGCGCTGTCCTTCTTTGTGGTCATCGTGCCCTTTGCCATGCTTTTTGGCGTCTTGTCGGCCGAGGCGGGGCTTGGCCCATGGGAGACGCAGATCTTTTTCGTCGCGGTCTTTGCCGGGGCCAGCCAGCTTGCCGCGCTGCAACTGATGCAGGATCAGGCCCCGGTTCTGGTGATCCTGGCCACGGGCCTTGCGGTGAACCTGCGGATGATGATGTCTTCGGTCGCGCTGACGCCGCATCTGGGGGCCGCGCCCTTGGGCATCCGCGCCACCATCGCCTATTTCCCTGTGGATCAAAGATTTGCCTTGTCGCTGGCCGAGTTCGACAAGAACCGCAGCCAGAGCGTGGCCGAAAAGGTGGCCTATTTCTTCGGAACCGTGACGCCGATCACGGCGGTCTGGAACGTGTCAACGGCGGTCGGGGCGCATCTGGGCCGGGCAGTGCCCGACAGTTGGGGGCTGGATTTCGCCATGCCCATCACCTTTGTCGGCATGACGGCGGCGATGCTTACCACGTTGCCGCACGCGGTGGCGATGGCGGTTTCCGTTGCGGTGACGCTGGCCCTTTGGGCCATGCCCTATGGCACCGGGCTTCTGGTCGGGGCGGCGGCGGGCATGGCGGCAGGGGCGATCACCGAAGCCTGGAGAGCGCGGGCATGATCGACCGTCCGACCTTCTGGCTGGTGGTGGTGGTGCTGGGGGGCGGCACTTATCTGATCCGGCTGTCGTTTCTGGGACTTCTGGGCAACCGCCCCTTGCCGCTGTGGCTGGTGCGGGCACTGCGCTATACGGCGGTGGCCGTTTTGCCCGCGTTGGTGGCCCCGGCGATCCTTTGGCCGCCCGCAACAGAAGATGCGCCCGATCCGGTGCGGCTTGGCGCGATTGCGGTCACGGTTCTGGCCGGGGTGCTGACGCGCAACATGATTGCAGCGATCGGCGCCGGGGGGGCGGCCTTCTATCTTTTGCCCATGGTGCTGGCTGCCACCTGAGACGCTTTCGGCGCTAGTTCTCGCTCACGCGAATCGTCGGTTCCACCGCGACCGGATCAATCAGCAGCACGCCGTGATTGTCATCGGCATCATCATCGGTGATGACGCGGGTCGTTACACCTGGCAGGGCGCCGAACTGATCGGACAGCCGGTTGGGGAAAAAGGTCACGTTCAGGCTTTCAAAGCCCGGAACATCGCGCAGGATGGCCGAGATCGAATTGGCGCAATGGGCCTTGGGCACTGCGCCGCGCGCCTTGGCCCGGGCAATGACCATCTCGGCCACCATCGGTGACACCGGAACGGTCTGCTCGATCACCCGATAGGTCTCTCGCGCGTGATAGTCGATGTAGAAGGCCACCATCCGGTCTGACATGCCGTGGTGCATGTCGCCACGCTCGGGCAGGCGGGGGTGGTTGAAGCTGCCGGCTGGGTCGAACAGCACGCGCTCCGATCCGCTGATGAGAAGGCCCGAATGGGCGCCCGAGCCGCTTTGGTTGTTCACAACGGTAAACAGGGTCACCGAAGGCGGGCCATCGGGCATATAGCGCGCTGCCAGAATGGCGCTGTCGGGCGCATCGGGGGCCGAACTTGTCCCGCCTGCACCGCAGGCCGACAAAAGGACCAATCCCAGAAGGGCAAGCACGTTGCGCATCATGGCGACAGGTCCGTCCGTGGCTGGGAACTTGGCAAGAAACAGGGATCAGGCGTTGACGAGCGCCATGAAGATCAGGATGCCGATCGAGATCGCAGCAGTCCAGATGCTGAACTTGATGAACCCGGCAAAGGTCTTTTCATGTTCACGGATATCCATCGAACCGTGCTTGTGTTCAGCCATTTGAAAGCTCCTTCCTGTCGCGTTTGCCTGCCTTTAGCCGATTCACGCCCCGCTGTCACGAGGGGAGGTGTCTTTCGGGCCGCTCTTTCGGACCGGCCCCGAAGGATCAGCTTTCGAGTGCCGAGATCATCTCGACCCGCGTGGCATGACGGCCGCCCTCGAACCGGGCGGTGACAAAGGCCGTCACGATTTCAAGCGCCAGCGCGTCCCCAAGAATCCGCGCGCCCAAGGACAGCATGTTGGCGTCGTTGTGTTCGCGGATCATCCGTGCCGAAAAGGTGTCGCTGCACACGCCACAGCGGATGCCCTTGACCTTGTTTGCCGCCATCATGATGCCCTGACCTGTCCCGCACAGGATGATCCCCAGCGCGCAATCGCCCGAGGCCACCCGCCGCGCTGCGGCTTCGCCGTGCTGGGGGTAGGGGGTGCTTTCGCTGGTCGTCGGGCCGATATCCACCGGCTCAAAGCCAAGCGTGGCAAGATGGGCGGCAATGGTCTGGCGCAGGCCAATGGCGGCGTGGTCACTGGACAGGACGATGCGGGTTTTGGCAGTCACGGCGGGGCCCCTTGGATGCGTGGTCATTGGCCCGCCATAGGCGCGAGAGGGCCGCGCCTGTCAAGCCGCCTTAGCTTTGGTCTCATGCCGAGCCGTCGCCCGCCTCGCCCCCCTCCAGCCGGGAGCAAGGTGAAAGCCGATCCGCCGCGCCGGGATTTCCGGGGCCACCTTTGGCACGGTCCGCAAGATCACCGAAAGCTGGCTGACGTGCTGCACAAGCTGGGTCTTCATCCCCTCTTCGTCGCGGCCATAGAAGGTGATGATGTCGGGATCGTAATAGCCAAGGCCCTCGATGCTGACCACACCGGCGTCTGATCCGGCAAAGCCCATGGCCACCTCTTCTTCGGCGTTCAGTTGCGCCTCGAAGTTGCGGATATACTGCACCATCCGCTCATAGGCCCAGCGTGCGGGGCTTTTCTCCTCGGGCTCAAGCCCGGGTACAAAGGCTTCGGTCAGCTCGGCGGCGGCCTCGGCCCGGTCGTGGTCCAGCCCGGCGGGCAGGCCGCTGGCGCGGCGCACCGCCTCGGCAAGCTTTGCCTCGGCCTCGCGGTCCATGTCACTCATCCGCGCCTCCTTTTCTGTCCCACCCGCAAAGGGTGATTGCCGTCAAGCGTCACATCGCCTGCCACTGCCAGGCCCCATCCGGCGCCAGCGAACGGCAAACCTGCCCGCGACGCAAGAGGCAGTTCAGATGCGCCACCGCCTCGACCAGCGCCAGCCCGTATTCCCCCTCGCCGATCGGGCGTTTGTAAAGCGCAGGAAAACAGCCTGCCGCCGTCTGGGGACTGCGCAGATGCGCGCGCAGTCGCCTTCAGCCATTCGGTCAAAGGGTCGGCCTCGGGCTCGGTCGGGTAGACGCCGATATTGGGCGAGATGCCTGACAAAAGCTGATCGCCGCCGATCACCAGCGCATCCTCTTCGCTCCACAAGGTGATGTGATCGGGCGCATGGCCCTGGCCCAGGCGCACCCGCCAGCGCCGCCCGGCGAGCGTCAGGGTCTGGCCCTCATCAACCCGGGTAAAGCCAAGCGGCATGGGCGCGACCACATCGGCAAAGTTGAAGGGCCTCTCCGTGGCGCGTTTGGCCAGTATTTCGGCGGGCATCCCGGCGCGGGTGTAGAAGTGCATCGACTGGGCCGAGGGCCGGTCCTGCACATCAAGCGTCAGCATCCGGGCATAAAGCCAGGCGTTGCGGGTGGTCAAAAGCGCGGCCCCCCGGTCCTGGAACCAGCCGACAAGGCCCACATGGTCGGGGTGATGATGGGTCAGCAAAACCCGCGCGACCGGCTTGCCCGCAAGCGGGCCCGCCAAGGCCGCTGTCCAGATCTCGCGGCTTTTTCGGCTGTTCATGCCGGTGTCGATCAGCGTCCAGCCGTCGCTGTCCGCCAAGGCATAGACATTGACATGATCCAGGGCCATCGGCAGCGGCAGCTGCAGCCAGAGGATGCCTTCGGCCACCTCGACCGCCGCGCCAGGGTCGGGCGGGGTCTCGAACGGAAAGCACAGGCTCACGCCTGCAAGACCTCGGGCGTCAGGGCATAAAGCCCGGCGGCCCCTTCCTGCACCTGGGCCAGAGCGGCCGCATAATCGGGCATCAGCCGGCGGATATAGACCCGCGCCAGATCGGCCCGCGCGGGCGCGGCCATGGCGGCCCTCAGGTGGAAATGCCCGCCCAGAACCCGTGCGAAGGCGCGCAGATAAGGCGCGGCGCCCGCGTTGCGATCCTCGGCCCCTTGGGCCAGCAAGACATCGGTCCCCTCGCGCAGGGCCTCGGCCGCGTTCCAGACCGGCGTGGCCAGATCAGGCCAGCGGCCGCGCGCCGCCTCGGCGCCTGCCTCGATCTCGTCGATCAGCCGAAAGACGGCCTCGCCCCCGTCCATCATCTTGCGCCCTACCAGATCCATCGCCTGAATTCCGTTGGTGCCTTCATAGATCGTCGTTACCCGCACGTCGCGCAGAAACTGCGCCGCGCCGGTGTCCTCGATGAACCCCATGCCGCCCTGCACCTGCACGCCAATCTGCGCCACCAGATTGCCCACCTCGGTGCCGTAAGACTTCGCAATCGGCGTCAAAAGCGCGGCGCGGGCCTGCCATGTGGGGTCGGCCGTGGCCGTTCCCATGTCGATGGCCACCGCACAGGCCAGCGCAATGGCACGGGCGGCAAAGGTTTCAGCCTTCATCTCGGCCAACATGCGGCGCACATCGGCATGGTCGATGATTGCCGTCGCACCAAAAGGAGTCCGGCCCTGCTTGCGCTCGATCGCATGGGCCAGCGCCTGCTGAAACGCCGCCTCGGCGATCGAAACGCCCTGCACCCCGACGCCCAGCCTGGCATTGTTCATCATGGTGAACATCGCCGCCAACCCCTTGTGCGGCGCGCCAATCAGCCAACCCTTCGCGCGCTCATACTGCATGACCGCGGTCGGAGAGCCGTTCAGCCCCAGCTTGTGTTCAAGGCTGACCACCTTGACGCCATTGCGCGCACCGAGTTTTCCCGCCGCATCGGGAATGATCTTGGGCACCATGAACAGGCTGATCCCGCGCGACCCTTCCACCGCGTCGGGCAAGCGGGCCAGAACCAGATGGCAGACGTTCTCGGTGAAATCATTGTCGGCCCAGGAGATATAGATCTTCTGCCCGCTGATCGCATAGGTGCGATCGCCCAAAGGCTCGGCCTTGGTGCGCAAGGCCCCCACATCGCTGCCGGCCTGCGGTTCGGTCAGGTTCATGGTGGCGCACCAGTCACCTGAAATCATGCGCGGAATGTAGAGCGCCTTGATCTCGTCGCTGGCGTGATGTTCCAGGGCCTCGATCTGGCCTTGCGTCATCAACGGGTTCATTTGCAGCGCCATGCAGGCCGACCCCAGCATCTCGTTGACGCATGAGGTCAGCGCCATCGGCAGGCCCATGCCGCCATGCGCGGGACTTGCCGCCATGCCCACCCAGCCCCCGGCAGTGATCGCGCGGTAGCCCTCGGCAAAGCCGGGCGAGGTGCGCACCCGATCGCCGTCAAGCCGGGCCGGATGGGTATCGCCCACCCGGTTCAAGGGGGCGAGCGTTTCTTCACTCAGCCGCCCGGCCTCGGCCAGAATGGCTGTCACCGTCTCGGGGCTGGCCTCGGCAAAACGCGGGGTGGCGGCCACATCGGCAAAGCCTGCGACATGGTCCAGCACGAAATGCAATTCGGTCAGGGGGGCGCGGTAGGGCATGAAAACCTCGGCTCGGGCAGGCCAGCTTCTTGGCAAAAGGGTTTGGGGCGGGTATGGCGCCTTCGGATAGCCTAGCTGCCGCGCCCTTTCTCGCAACCCCAACGCTGCGTCACGCATGACCCGGACCGAAACGCTTCTTCCTGATGCCCCGGGCCTTGCCCGCGCCGTCCAGATCCTGCGGACGGGCGGGCTTGTCGCCTTTCCGACCGAAACGGTCTATGGCTTGGGCGGGGATGCACGCAACAGCCGCGCCGTGGCCGGGATTTACGAGGCCAAGGGTCGCCCCCGTTTCAACCCGCTGATCGTGCATGTCGCCGATCTGGCGATGGCCGAAACCTTTGCCGTATTTGACAGCCGCGCCCGCGCGCTGGCCGCGGCCTTCTGGCCCGGCCCTCTGACGCTGGTGCTGACCTTGCGCCCCGATACCGGCCTGTCGCCGCTGGTGAGGGCTGAACTGGATACGGTCGCGATCCGCGTCCCGGCCCATCCCGTGGCGCAGGCGCTGATCCGCGCCTATTGCGGCCCTTTGGCTGCGCCTTCTGCCAATCCGTCGGGCAGGGTTTCGCCAACCCGGGCCGAGCATGTCGCACAAGGGCTTTCGGGCCGTATCGCCGCCATCCTGGATGGCGGCCCCTGCGCTGTCGGGGTGGAATCGACTATCCTTGGCCTTGCCGGTGAGGCCAAACTCTTGCGTCCCGGCGGGGTGGCGATGGAAGAGATCGAGGCGCGCATCGGCCCCGTCGCCCTGCATCAACCGGGCGAGGCGCTGACCGCGCCGGGCCAGTTGGCCAGCCATTACGCCCCCGCTGCCGCCTTGTCGCTGAACTGCGGGCCAGAGCCGGATGCGGTGCATCTTGGCTTTGGTCCCGGTGCGGAAGGCATTGCACGCGTCACGCTGAACCTGTCACCCGCAGGCAGTCTGACCGAGGCGGCGGCCAATCTGTTTCACATGCTGCGCGAGGCGGACCGGCTTGCAGGGCCGAAGGGCCGCATCACCGCCGCCCCGATCCCCGATCACGGGATTGGCCGGGCGATCAATGACCGCCTTGCCCGCGCCGCAGCCCCTCGGCCAAGCGATGGATCCGCCTAAGGCGCTTTTCGCCTTCGGGATCAAATCTTTTCTTCGGGAATGCGCGCGGTTGTTGCCCGCTCAGCCGCCGGTGGCCTCACCCATGGTAAAGCACATCACGCCGCGCGCCTGCAGCCGCGCGCAGGCCAGATCGGCCTCGCGCTGGGTCAGGCCCAGCACATTGCCGGTAAAGCCCTGATTGCCGCGCACCACCTTGCGCAAGCCATGGCCGAGCGTCGGCCCTTCGGCCAGGACGGTCTTGGTCAGGAAACGGTCGGCCTCATTATGGCTGTTGAACTGGCCGATCATCACGCCGTAATGCCGCCCGCCCGAGGTGGACAGGGTTACCACTTCGGTCGCGGTCACCTCTTCCGCCTCGGCGACCGCTTCGGCGCTGGCGTCATCATAGATTGGCGCCTTGCGCTTTTCGGGACGCGGCGCCACGGCGACAAGGGCCACATTGGTGGTGACCGCCGGGGCGGCCGTCACGGATAGGGCTGCGGCTTGGCCTTCCAGACTGTCAGCCGGGGGCGGGGTGCCTGCGGCCTCGGCCAAGGCGCCGGCGATGCTGTCCTGCATGGCGGCAACGACCTCTTCGGCCGCCTCGCCATGTTCGGGGCGTGCTTGCGGGCGGGGCGATGATTTGATTGCCAGCTGCAGCCGGATCGTCTTGGCCGCGCCGCCTTCAACCTCGGGCAGGGCCTCATCGGCACCATTGCTGGCCACCAAAGCCTCGTCATCGGCAGGAGAAATCTTGGTCGGCGGCTGTTCCTGCACATTCTTGCCCGCCTTGCGGAAGCCAAGATTCAGCAGATCGGCCATCTTCGCATTGCGATCGGCGGTGGATTTGCCGCCGAAAACAGTGGCGATGATCCGCACTCCGCCGCGCTCGGCGCTGCCGGTCAGGTTGAAACCCGCCGCGTCGGTATAGCCGGTCTTGATACCGTCGGCACCCTTGTAGGCGTCCAGGAAACGGCGGTTCGTGTTGTTGACCTGGGCGATGCCTGCATCGGTCGAGCGGCGCGAAAAGATGTTGTAGTATTGGGGGAAATCGTAAAACAGATGCCGCCCCAGAACCGACATGTCGCGCGGGGTGGACAAATGCCCCTTGGCCGTCAGGCCGTGGGCATTCTTGAAGGTGGTGTCCTTCATGCCCAAGGCGCGCGCGGCCTTGGTCATGCGCGCGGCGAATTTTTCGTGGTTGCCGCTGATATGGTCGCCAATCGCGGCTGCAGCGTCATTAGCCGATTTCACCGCTGCGGCCCGGATCAGATAGCGCAGCTGGATCTTCTGCCCCGCCTTAAGCCCCAGACGCGACGGCGGCTGCGCGGCCGCATATTTCGAGACCGTGATCATGGTATCCAGCGACAGCCGACCGCGCTCGATCTCTTCAAAGGCGATGTAAAGCGTCATCATCTTTGTCAGCGAGGCCGGATGCGCCCGGGTTTCGCTGTTTTCCGAATAAAGCGTTTCACCCGTGCGGGCGTCCATCACATGGGCCGCATAGGGTGCCGCGTTGGCAGGCTGCGGGCCAGAACAGGCCGCAATCAGCGAAAACGCTGTCAGAATAGCGAAATCACGGACATACTGCCCAAGACGGAGCGTCGTTGCCTTGCCGATCATGTTCTGCCTCAATGCCCCCTTTTGGCGGGAGCTTATCTTTTGTCAGGATGAGAGTAGCACGGGTTTCCAAACCGGAAAACCCCTTAGTTTCAATGACTTTCGCAAAGTTTCTCATGGTTGCATTTTGCACGCATCGCGTGCGTCACCACTAGGTATTGTGGTGCTTGGCCAGTTTCTCCACCAGATCGGGCAGGGGAGAGAGGTCGGCCATCTCGTGAAAGCGGCGGTGCCCGATGGGGGGCTCAGCCTGTTCCAAGGCCCATGTGAGCCCATGGGGCACATGCACCCCCCAGCCTCCGGCCGCCAGCATGGGCAGCACGTCGGATTTGAGCGAATTGCCCACCATCACGCCCTGATCGGCCCCGGTGCCATGGCGGGCAAAGGCAGCGCTATAGACCCCGGGGGTCTTGTCCGACACGATTTCGACCCCATCGAACAGATCGCCCAGCCCCGATTGCGCAAGTTTGCGTTCCTGATCCAGAAGATCGCCCTTGGTGATCAAGACCACGCGGTATTCGGCCGCAAGGGCGGTGACCGTCGCACGGGCATGGGGCAAAAGCTCGACCGGGTGTTCCAGCATCTCCCACCCCGCCGCAAGGATCTCGCCGATCACCGATGCCGGAACCCGGCCTTGGGAAACCTCGATGGCGGTTTCGATCATCGACAGGGTGAAGCCTTTGACGCCAAAACCATAATGGCCCAGATTGCGTCGCTCGGCCGCCAGCAGGCGGTCGTGCAGATGGTCGGGTGGCGAATGGTCGGCCAAAAGCGTGGTGAACCGGTCCTGGGTCAGCCGAAAGAAGGTTTCATTGTGCCAAAGCGTGTCATCGGCATCAAACCCGATCGTGGTCAGCATGGGGATCTCCTTCGCTGCACAGAGTTTGCGGGAAGGGGGCCTTTGCGCAAGCCGGAAATCCGCTATATTACGCTGCGAGACATTTGCGTGCGAATCCCAAGGTGAGGCCTCCGTGGCAGTAACGCCCTTTACCCTGTCTGACAAAGATGGCGGGTCCGGTGACACCGGCCCGGATTTCGGGCTATTGACCAAGACTAAGACGCGCACCCAGCGCCCGCCGCTTTATAAGGTGATGCTGTTGAACGACGATTACACACCGATGGAATTCGTCGTGCATATCCTTGAGCGGTTTTTCGGCCTCAATCACGCGCAGGCCTTTGAAATCATGCTGACGGTGCACAAGAAAGGGCTCGCGGTGGTGGGTGTGTTCTCGTATGAGATCGCCGAAACCAAGGTGGCCCAGGTGATGGATTTCGCCCGCCGCCACCAGCATCCGCTGCAATGCACGATGGAAAAGGAGTAGGCCGCAAGGCCGCACCAGACCATGCGATCTGCCCGTTTGGAAATGGCGCTGGCAAGCGGTGCCTTCGTCTTGCCGCCCCTTGGCGACATCGTGGTTCTGTCGCCGCAGGCCGGGGATGATCTGTCGGCGCTGCCCAAGGCCCGTGTCGTGGTGCTGACCGGGTTCAAGCCGGATTTCGATCATTTTCAGGCGCAAGGTTTTCGGATGGACGGCGGTCAGCCCTTGGCCGCGGTGGTTTGCCTGCCCCGCGCAAGGGCCGAGGCGCTGGCGCTGATTGCCCAAGCGTCGGGCCTTCTGCCCGCAGGCGCGCCGATCCTTCTGGATGGGCAAAAGACCGACGGGATCGACTCGATGCTGAAACTGGCCCGCGCCGCTGGCTTTGCGCCGGGCGAGGTGATCTCGAAAGCCCACGGCAAGGCGGCTGTGCTTCAAGCCGGGCCGCAGCCCGAAGGCTGGGCCGCCACCCCGCGCCAGATCGAAGGCGGTTTTGTCACCCTGCCGGGCGTGTTTTCCGCCGATGCGCCGGATCGCGGATCGGTCCTTCTGGCGGCGGCGCTGCCCGACAGGCTTTATGGCCGCGTGGCCGATCTTGGGGCGGGGTGGGGCTATCTGGCCCGCGCGATCCTTGTTCGCGCAGATGTCACATCGCTGGATCTGGTCGAGGCCGACCGCGCCGCGCTGGATTGCGCACGCGCCAATGTCACCGATCCCCGCGCCCGCTTTCATTGGGCTGACGCCACCCGTTTCAAGCCTGCCCAGCCCTGGGATGCGGTGGTGATGAACCCGCCCTTCCACATCAGCCGCGCCGCCGATCCCGAACTGGGCGCGGCCTTTCTGCGCGCCGCCCATCGCAGCCTTTTGCCGGGTGGCACGCTTTGGCTGGTGGCAAACCGCCATCTGCCCTATAATCGCATCCTGACTCCGCTGTTTCGCACGGTCGAGGAGATCGGCGGCGACGCCGTGTTCCGCCTGACCCGCGCCGCCCATCCGATCCGGGCGCGTTGAGCCAATCGAAAGGTTTTCCCATGTCCTTTTCCATCACCGGCAAGACCGCCATCGTGACCGGCGCGGCCAATGGCATCGGTCTGGCCATTGCCCGGCATTTTGTCGACAAGGGCGCGAATGTGATGTTTGCCGACATGGATGAGGCGCGTCTGGCCGATGAGATCGGCGAAGAGGCGCGCGGCGATGCGCCGGTGCGGATGTTCGCGGGCGATCTGCGCCAGAAGCTTACCATCGCAAACCTGCTTTCGGCCACGATCGACGCCTTTGACCGCGTGGATATCCTTGTCAATGCAAGCCGCATGATGCGTGTCTCTGACCCTTTGAAGGTTGAGGAAGACGCGGTTGAAGAGATGCTGCAGCAAAACCTGATGACCAGCCTTCGGCTAAGCCAGATGACCGCCAAGCGGATGATCAAACAGGCCGAGGCCTTGGGCGAGACTGACGGTCCGCGCCCGCCCGCGGGCAGCATCATCAACCTGTCCTCGATTGCCGCGACCCGGACCCAGACCTGCCTTCTGGGCTATTCCATCGCCTGCGCGGCGGTCGATCAGATGACACGGTCCTTGGCTGTGGCCTTGGCCCCGCAGGGCATCCGCGTCAATGCGCTTGCCTTCGGTTCGGTGCTGTCAGGCAGCCTGCAGGCGGCGCTGAAGGAAGAGCCTGACTGGCGCGCCGTGATCGAAGCGGGCACCCCCCTGGGCCGCATCGCCCCTGCGACCGATCTGGTTGAAACGGTGCAATATCTGGCGTCAGATGCCTCGGCCTTCATGACCGGCCAGATCCTGACGGTGGACGGCGGGCGCAGCCTGATTGATCCGGTGGCGGCCCCGGCCCATTAAGGCGACCTGACCCGCGCCAATCGAGCGCCCTCCGGGCTCACTCGGGATAGCGGGCATTGCACTGGGCGATCACACCTTCGGCCGCCTTGGCCAGCGAGGCACGCTTGGCCTGCAGGCTTTGCAGCTTGGCCGCCTCGGCGTTCAAATCCAGCGCCACCTCCTTGTGGACCGTCACCGGAACCCGGTCAAAACACATCTGGCGTTCCGGCTCTGGCACGGCCTCGGTCGGGCGCGGGGTACAGTCGATCCAGCGCGCTTCGTACTCGGTCACGGTTTCAAAGCCATAGCCGCGCGCCAGATTGCCTTCGGTTTCACGGATCAGCCGGTCAACCACCTGCAAATCGCGTGTGCCGGAGCTGATGCACTGTTCTTGTGGGGTGCCGCAGGCGGCAAGGGCCAGAAGGGACAGAAGGATCAGCCGTTTCATCAACGCGACTCGCAATTGGCAAAGAGGTCAGACCGACTATAGCGCGCAGCCCGCCCGCTATGCCATATCATCCGCGTTGAGCCTTTGCCCGCCGAGTGCTAGGCATGTCCGACATCCGCCACAGAGAGCCCTGATGACCGACGATTTCTCCGCCAAAAAGGCAAGCGCCGCCGCCTGGTTCCGTTCCCTGCGCGACCGGATCGTCGCCGCCTTCGAAGAGCTTGAGGCCCGCGCTACCCCCGCAGGCCAGACCCCGGTGACCTTTGAGGTCAGCCCGACCACCCGCGCCGATGATGGCGGTGGCGGCATCATGTCGGTCTTGCGCGGCGGGCGCGTGTTTGAAAAGGTGGGCGTTAATTGGTCCGAGGTGCATGGAGCCTTGGGCGAGCGTGCGCAAAAGGCGATGACCGCGCGCGGTGTGCCGGGGATGGCCGATGATCCACGCTTCTGGGCCAGCGGCATTTCGCTGGTGGCTCATATGGTCAACCCCCATACTCCGGCCGTTCACATGAACACCCGCATGTTCTGGACGCCGGGGGCTTCGTGGTTTGGCGGTGGGGCGGATCTGAACCCCTGCATCGAATACCCCGAGGACACAGCGCATTTCCACGCCCAGATGCAAGCCGCCTGCGACGCCCATGATCCGGCCTATTACACCCGCTTCAAGGCTTGGGCCGATGAATATTTCTTCGTGCCCCATCGGGGCCGGGCGCGTGGTGTCGGCGGCATCTTCTATGACGATCTGAACACCGGGAACTGGGAGGCCGATTTCGCCTTTACCAAAGCCGTCGGCGCGGCTTTCCTGCCCGCTTTCCTTCCGGTCACCGAACGGCGGCTGAACACCCCGTGGAGCGAGGCGGACCGCGAAACCCAGCTGATCCACCGTGGGCTTTATGCCGAATACAACCTGGTCTACGACCGTGGCACCAAATTCGGCCTGGAAACCGGCCATGATGCCAATGCCGTCCTGATGAGCCTGCCGCCGGTGGCCAAATGGACCTGACCGCGCCTGTCCGGGGGGCGGCGTCATGGCCGATATCGTGATCAAGGCCGCCTATGCCTCGGTGGTGGAAGATGACGAAGAAGGGCTGCTCTTCGTCGGCTTTGCCGAGGGTGAGGCCGAGGATGAGGCCTATGCGCTGTTTCGTCAGCCCCTTGCCGGGGGGGCGGTGTGGTTCGAGGTGACCGACGAAAGCTTTGGCGCCGAGGATGCCGTTTCGGCGGTGGTCGCCGGGCCAAAGGGGCTTGAGATCAGCCTGCGCCCTGAATTGGCAGGCCGATTTGGTTGGGCGGGATCGGTGGCAATCCGGATCCGGCCTGAGGCCGAGGGCCGCGATGAGGCCTTTGCCGCGTTGGCTGCGATGCTGGGGCCGGTGTTCCGTCTGGCTTGATCTGACCTTAGATCTGCCCTGGCGACAGGGGCAGCGCCCGATCCGCGCTTGCTAGCGGTTCGTCCGGATCAGACGGCCCAGCCGTTTCATGCCCTCGTCGATCTGGGCCTCATTGGCGCAGGAAAACGACAGGCGCAGCGTGTTGCCGTTCGACCCGTCGGCATAAAACGCCCGCCCCGGCACGAAGGCCACGCGTTCGGTTTTCAGCGATTGCGCCAAGAGATCCGCTCCATCCATGCCCGCAGGCAGCGTGACCCAGACGAACATCCCGCCCTCGGTTTTGGTCCACTCCACGCCTTCCGGCATTTCCCGCGCCAAGGCCGCCAGCAGGTGATCGCGCCGCGCCATATAGGTGGCGCGGAGTTTCGCGACATGGGGGGCAAAGATTGTGGAGGCGACCTTGTGCGTCACAATCTGGTTGACGGTGGAAGAATGGAGGTCGGCGGCCTGTTTCATCAGCACCAAGCGGCTGATGATCTCAGATGCCGCGCAGATCCAGCCGACCCGCAGGCCGGGGGCCAGCGATTTGGAGAACGACCCGCAGTAAAGCGTCCGGCAGGCCTCAATCGAACCCTTGCGCGCAATCTCCAGCGCCAAGATCGGCGGGATCGGCTCGCCGTCAAAGCGCAGGGTCTGATAGGCGGCGTCCTCGATGATGGCGATATCGGCCTGATCGGCCAGATCAATGACGGCCTCACGCGCCGCGCGGTCCAGCGTCTCGCCCGTCGGGTTGGCGAAATCGACCGACAGATAGGCAAATTTCACCCGGCCCCCGGCCTCAGCCGCCTTTGTCGCGAAATCGGCGGCGGAACGGTTGCCCTTGGGGTCCAGCCGGTCATAGGTCGGCTCATAGGCGTTAAAGGCCCCCAAAGCGCCAAGATAGGTCGGCCAGCCAACCAGCGCGGTATCTTTGGGCGACAGCATCAGCTTGCCCAGATAGTCCAGTACCTGTTGTGAGCCCTAGGTGATCAGGATGTTTTTCGGCCCGCAAGGCACGCCGATCTTGGCCATCTCGCCAGCGATCCATTCGCGCAGGGGCTTGTAGCCTTCAGAAACCGAATATTGCAGCGCGACGCTGGCTTGGGTGGTCAGCGCATCCGAAAAGGCGTCCTTGAACGCCTCGGCCGGAAAGAGGGCCGGGTCAGGGATGCCGCCTGCAAAGGAAATGATGTCGGGCTGGTCCAAAAGCTTCAAAAGCTCGCGGATTTCGGATGCCTTCATCCGGCTTGACCGCGTCGCCAGCACATTGTTCCAGTCCATCGCGCGTTTCTCTCTCCTCTGGGCCGGCGGCAACTTCGCGCCCCGGATGGGGTAAGTCAATATCCACAGCCGATACGCCCCGACTGCCCGTCGGGCAAAGGACAGGCGCTTGCAGGAACGCTGTCTCGGCGGCGGATCGCCCCTTGCGCCTTTTAGCCCCGGCGCACGGTCTCGATCATCAGCGCCACGTTGTCGGGGTTGGCATCCGGGGTGATGCCGTGGCCAAGGTTGAAGATATGCGGGC
>Ga0194133_10001763_pt1 | contig 36086 bp, 36 predicted proteins | sample TA2KigOf40mmetaG_FD_155448 | JGI IMG/M metagenome (GOLD analysis project Ga0194133, IMG submission 155448) | Freshwater microbial communities from Lake Tanganyika, Tanzania - TA2015055 Kigoma Offshore 40m | ecosystem: Environmental > Aquatic > Freshwater > Lake | place: Tanzania: Lake...
CGCCTCGATCTGGCCCTTGTCGACGGCTTGCAGACCGGCGCGGAAGATCTCGGCCAGAAAGGCGGAATAGGCCAGCATCAGGGCGATCACGGCGCGGTAGAGAAGCGGGAAATCGCGGGTCCTGAGTGGCGTCAGCCCCAAAGGCTCCAACACCTGATTGACCAGCCAGACCATGCCGGGGCCCAGCACGAAGGCGACATAAAGAAGCAGCACGATGATCGGGATCCCGCGCATCACCTCGATGTAAAGCCGGGCAATCTGGCGCAGGATCAGGCTGCGCGACAGGGACATCACGGCAAGCCCAAGGCTCATGACGCAGGCCCCAAGATAGGCCACCACGGCCACGCCGATTGTGATCCAGATGCCTTTGGACAGGGCGGACAGGGCGGCGGCATAGACCTCGGTCGTGGCCACTTCCCAAAAGAGGTAGGCCCCGGCAAGGGCCAGGATCACCAGCCACCAGGGAAAATCGTCATCGGGTCTGGAGGAGGGGCCCATCGCGGAAAACGGCGGCCCCGCCCCAAGGCGTGGGGCCGCATCTGACGATTATTCGCCCATCTTGTATTCGACGAACCACTTCTGGTTCAGCGCATCCAGCGTGCCATCGGCCTTCATCGAGGCAATGGCGGCATTGATCGGTGCCACAAGTTCAGACCCTTTGGGGAAGATGAAGCCGAAATCCTCGGAAGCAAGCGGCTCACCAATGATCTTCAGCCCACCGTTCGACGCCTGCACATAGCCATTGGCCGCCGTGCTGTCGGACAGGGTCAGATCCACATCGCCCGCCTTCAGCGCCTCAAGCCCGGCACCAAAGGTTTCGAACTTGATGACGCGGGGGTTTTCTTCGTTGCCGTCCAGAATGTTGTATACGGCGGCATAGAAGGGCGAGGTGCCGGGCTGGGCAGACACCAGTAGCTCGGGGATGGCGGCGAAAGAGGCGGCATCGGTAAAGCGCGCCTCGTCGCCGCGCACGATCATCAGCATTTCAGACCGCATGTAGGGGTCGGAGAAATCGACCTTTTCCTTGCGTTCATCCTTGATGGTGATGCCGGTCATGCCGACATCGAACTGGCCTTCCGATACGGCCGGGATCATCGCATCCCATGAGGTATTCTCATATTTCACGGTGATGTTGATGCGCTTGGCGATCTCGGCCATGGCGTCATATTCCCAACCCACGGCAGCGCCGGATTTGTCCAGAAACTGCAAGGGCGGATAGGCGTTTTCGGTGACCACAACCACTTCCTTGCCGTCAAGGTTCGGCAGGTCCTGGGCCATGGCGGCGGGGGCGAGAAGCGTGAGGCCCATGAGGGCGGCAGCAAGCTTCATGTGTGAACTCCCTGTCACGAGGTGATGGGTGACTATGGCAGGGCTGCCGCGAAAGGTGCAAGGGGGCAGCGTCTGGTTTGCGTCGGGTTTGCGTCGGGTTTGCGTCTGGCATCCGTCGTGACGCGGTTTTCGCGCAAAGGGTCAGATAAGTCGGTCAGACTGCGAAAATTCGCACAGTCATTCCGCGCCGGTTGACCCCAAGGCGCGGTTGCGGGAATCGTCCGCCCGGCCCATGGTCCGGGCAACGAAGCGGAGAGGCGACATGACCCGGATGCCCACCTGTTTCATCAGCCACGGCGGCGGCCCCTGGCCCTGGATGCCCGACTGGCGCGCGATGTTCAAAAACCTTGAAGCGTCCTTCGTGCAGATGGTGAAAGACCTGCCGGAACGGCCCAAGGCCATTCTGATGATCTCGGGCCATTGGGAGGACGACAGTTTCGCCGTCATGACCTCGGCCAACCCGCCGATGGTTTACGACTATCACGGCTTTCCGCCCGAGACCTTCCAGATCACATACCCCGCCCCCGGCGCGCCCGATCTGGCGCGGCGCGCGGCCGATCTGATCGCGGCGGCCGGGCTGCCGGTGCGGCTGGATGCGAAACAAGGGTTCGACCACGGCTGCTTTGTGCCGGCCTTCATGATGTATCCCGATGCCTCGGGGCCGGTGTTCCAGATTTCCCTGCAGAAGGGTTACGATCCGGCGCGGCATGTGGAACTGGGCCGGGCCTGGGCGCCCTTGCGCGATGAGGGCGTGCTGATCGTTGGATCGGGGTTAAGCTATCATAACCTGCGGCTGTTCGGGCCGGGGGCCAAGGTGCCGTCAGAGGCTTTTGATGCCTGGCTGGGCGAGGTGATGGCGAAACCGGCGGCAGAGCGCACGGCAGAGCTGATCGATTGGGAAAAGGCACCCTATGCAAGGGTGTGCCATGCGCAGGAAGATCACTTTGCCCCGATCTGGGCGGTGATTGGCGCGGCAGAAAGCGAACCCGCGCGGCGGGTCTGCCACGACAAAGGCCTGTTTGGCGGCGTGACCGCCTCAAGCTACCGGATGGGATAGGCCGCAGACCGGGCAGTCGGGGCGCTTCTTCGCCCCGATCACCCGGGCATCAGAGTAAAGCGCGTCAAAGATCATCAGGCGTCCGCGCAGGGGGGTGCCCGCGCCGGTGAGGTGCTTGATCGCCTCCATGGCCATCATGGACCCGATGATGCCGGGCAAGGGGGCGGCGACGCCCGCCTCGGCACAGGTGGGGACCATGCCGGGCAGCGGGCGTTCGGGGAACACACATTCATAGCAGGGGCCGCCGCGGGCGGGGTCATAGAGGCTGATCTGGCCTTCCCATTGGGTGATGGCGGCGGAAATCAGCGGCTTTTCTGCCGCGACGCACAGCCGGTTCACCAGATAGCGGGTGTCGAAATTGTCGGTGCCGTCCAGGATCAGGTCATAGTCGGCGATCAGGCTGGCGGTGGCGTCGTCAAGCCGCCGCTGATAGGGGCGCACCTCGATAAAGGGGTTGAGGGCGCGCATTGCGATCTCGGCCGATTGCACCTTGGGCAGGCCGATGCGGGCGTCCGCATGGATGATCTGGCGTTGCAGGTTGGAGCCTTCGACGCGGTCCTCGTCGATCACGCCGATGGTGCCCACCCCTGCAGCGGCCAGATAGAGGAGCGCGGGCGAGCCAAGGCCCCCCGCCCCCACCACCAGCACCCGCGCCGATTTCAGCCGCTGCTGCCCAGGCCCGCCGATTTCGCGCAAGAGGATATGGCGGGCATAGCGGTCAAGCTCTGCCGGGCGGAAGGGTGCGTCTGCGGCGATGGGGGCAACCGGGGCGACCCGCGCTCTTAACCGCGAGAGCCCCAGAACATAGGCGGCAACCACCCCGGCCAACCCGCCGACAACCGCCCAAACCCGGGCATCCCCGCCCAGGGCGCTGCGCAAACCATTGCCCTCGGGCAGCAGAAGATGCGCCAGCATCACCGCAGCCCAAAGCCCGGCCAAGGCGACAAGCCTCCGGCGAGGGGCCACATCCATGACCCAGCCCAAGGCCCAAATCCCTGCGCCCAAGCCCAGAACCAGCATCACCGCACCCCGGTGGAGCCAAAGCCCCCCTGCCCGCGCGGCGTGTCATCCAGATTGTCGACCACGGCAAACCCCGCCTGCACCACCGGCGCCACGACGCATTGCGCAATCCGGTCACCGTGATGCACCACATAGGGCGCCGCCCCCAAATTGACCAAAGCCACCCCCAAAGGCCCGCGATAATCGCTGTCGATGGTGCCGGGCGTATTGGGAAGCGTGATGCCATGCTTCAACGCAAGGCCAGATCGAGGCCTGATCTGCATCTCATACCCCGCCGGAATGGCCACTCGCAGCCCGGTCGGCACAATCGCCCGCTCCATCGGCTGCAAGACAAACCCCGCCGCCCGCATCTCGACGGGCAGATTGGCGCAGATGTCGGCCCCGGCACTGCCCGCCGTCTGATAGCTTGGCAAGGGGACCGCAGGGTCTGCCCAATCCTCACGAAGCACGCTTATCTCGACTGCCATTCATCTGTTCCCAAATATCCCCGCCGGAGGCGCACAGAAGCCCCAGACGATCCCGCCAAACCAGCCCGCGCAACCCGGAATTTGACACAAATTCCGGCCAAAATTCTTTCTTCAAGAATTTTGCAGCGCATCGGCGATGCGCTGGGCCAGTTTCTTGGCCACCTGGTCCTTGGCCATGCGCGGCCAATGTTCAGCCCCCGTATCGGAAATCAGCACCACGGCATTTTCCGTCCCGCCCATGATGTCGGTCGCGGGGGACACGTCATTGGCGACGATCCAGTCGCAGCCTTTGCGGGCGCGTTTGGCTGTTGCATGGTCGACCACATGTTCGGTTTCGGCGGCAAAGCCCACCATGAGGCGCGGGCGCTGCGGCCCCTTGGACAGGGTCGCCAGAATGTCGGGGTTTTCCGCGAATTCCAGCGCCGGGGCCTTGCCCGATCCGTCTTTCTTCATCTTCTGCACGCCCTCGTTGGTCACGCGCCAATCGGCCACGGCGGCGGCCATGACGGCGGCGGCGGCGGGAAGGGCGGCCTCGACCGCCTCCAGCATCTGCCGCGCAGTTTCCACCTTGACCACCGTCACGCCGTAAGGTGGCGGCACGGTGGCGGGGCCAGTGACAAAAGTCACCCTCGCCCCCAGATCGCGCAGCGCGGCGGCAATCGCTGTGCCTTGCGCGCCGGACGAGCGGTTGGCGATATAGCGCACCGGGTCGATGGGTTCATGCGTGGGGCCAGAGGTGACCAGCACATGACGGCCCTGCAAAGGGCCCTCCGCCAGCGCCGCGGTGATCGCGGCAAAGATCGCCTCGGGTTCGGCCATGCGACCGGGGCCGAACTCGCCGCAGGCCATTTCGCCCTGATCGGGGCCGACAAAGCGCACCCCATCGGCGGTGAGCGTCGCCAGATTGCGCTGGGTCGCCGGGTGCTGCCACATCCGCACATTCATTGCCGGGGCCATCAGCACAGGCGTGTCGGTCGCCAGCAGGAGGTTGGAGGCCAGATCCTCGGCCCGGCCGGTGGCGAGTTTCGCCATCAGGTCGGCGGTCGCGGGGGCCACGACCAGAAGGTCGGCCACGCGGGAAAGTTGGATATGGCCCATCTCGGCCTCATCCGTCAGGTCAAAGAGCGCCTGATGCACCTTTTCGCCCGCGAGCGCCGCAACCGAAAGCGGCGTGACAAACTCGGCCCCTGCCCGTGTCAGAACCGGGGTCACGGCGGCGCCTGCGCTTTTCAAAAGCCGGATCAGCAGCAGCGACTTATAGGCGGCAATCCCGCCGCCGATGATGAGAAGGATGCGTTTTCCGGCCAGCATGGCGGGCTCCGTTCAGGGTTGGCCCACGTTAGGCGGGTGCGGCGGCAAACTCAACCGCCCCCGGAGGCGGTGCCGGTCAGCGCCGCGCAGGGGTCGTCGCGCGGGATGGCGGGGGTGGCAAGCCAGAGGTCGAAGGGCGGGGCAGCGGGGGCTGCCTCTTCGAACTGGGCGATGGTGAGGAGGCTGAGATCGGGGGCGACCCGAGCCAGCGGCACCGCCAGGCCCTGATCGCGGCGGGCATGGCCGTTGCCGGTGATGACGGCGACCGGGCCGCCGGTTTCGGCCAGGGCCTGCACCGCGGCGCGGGCCAGCATCGCATCGCGCAGGCGCTGGATCTCGACCATGGCGGGCAGAAGTTCGGGCGGCAGCGCGTTGCAATGGGCGGTGGCCTGTTCAGCCTCGCGCGCGGCCTGATCTTCGGGCGGCAGGGGGTCGAAGAGCCCGTAGGCGGCGGCATCTGCGCCGAAAACGGCGCCGGGGCCTTCCTTCATCGCGAAGCGGGCCAGGGCGCGGGGCACCTCGGCGCCGTAGACTCCCGCCGAGGGGGCGGCGGCGAAGATCGGGTAATACATCGCGAAATCGGGCCAGCCAGCGGCTTCCCAGCCCAAGATCTGCCCCAGGCTGGCCTGATCGGGCAGCGGGACGAGCATCTTCTGCGCCGCCTCGGGGGTCAGCATTTCAAAGACCAGCGCCTTTGGGGCAAGGGTTGCCACGGCGCGGGCCTGATGGGCGTGGTGAGTGGGGTTGTCGTGCAATTCGCCCAGGATCACCACCTGGGCCGCGCCGAAGGTTTCGGCACGGTCCAGCGCCTGCGGGGTGATTTCAGCGGCAAGCGCGGGGCCGGTGGCCCAAAGCGCCAGGGCGGCGAGGACTTTCATCACAGGAAGTCATGGACCCCGTGCGCCTTGTCTTCCAGATGGCGGCGCAGCTTGCCATAGGCGGCGGCCTCAAGCTGGCGGATGCGTTCCTTGGACAGGCCCATTTCAGCGCCCAGGCTTTCCAGCGTGCGCGGTTCATCGCGCAACCGGCGTTCGGCGACGATGTAGCGTTCGCGTTCGTTCAGGCCAGCCATGGCCTTGGCGAGCCAGCCGCGGAGCGCCGCGTGGTCATGGGCCACTTCAACCGCCTCAGCGGCCTGCACGGCGTCATCTTCCAGAACCTCGATCCATTCGCGCCCCTCGTCATCCGAGGCTTGTGGGGCGTTAAGCGAGGCGTCCATGCCGGCCAGACGGCCTTCCATCATCTCAACCTCGGCCAGCGTCACGCCGACCTCGTTGGCGACACGTTCGCGCAGCTGGGCGCTGTCGAGTTCCTCGCCCGCTGCCGCCGCTTCGCGCGAGAGTTTGGCCTGCACGCGGCGCAGGTTGAAGAAGAGCGCTTTTTGCCCCGAGGTCGAGCCGGTGCGCACCATGGACCAGTTGCGCATCACATAGTCCTGGATCGAAGCCTTGATCCACCAGACGGCATAGGTGGAAAAGCGCACGCCGCGGTCGGGGTCGAACTTTTCAGCCGCCTTCATCAGGCCAAGCGAGGCCTCTTGGATGAGGTCATTCATTGGCGCGCCGTAGCGGCGGAATTTCGCGGCCATGGAAATGGCAAGCCGCATATAGGCCGTCACCAGACGGTGGAGCGCGGCGGTGTCGCGGTGGTCGCGCCAGGCGCGGGCGAGGGCCGCCTCGGTCTCGGCGTCAAGAAGTTCTGCGGCGCGCGCTTGGCGCGACAGGGTTTGATCGGTATATCCGTCTAGGGCCATCTGCGCCTCCCAAGTTTTCTTTTCCCTGATGTTGACAATCTTACGGATCGAACCAGTGATCGGATCACCGCTACTTATGGGCTTGCCCAGATTTTCCCTGATCGTCGGGGGCGCCCGTTCGGGCAAGTCGCGGCTGGCCGAACGGTTGGCGGCGCGATTGGCGGCGGCCACCGGATTGCCGCGCGCCTATATCGCCACGGCAGAGATCTGGGACGAGGAGATGCGGGCACGGATTGACCGGCATATCGCCGACCGAGGCGAGGGTTGGGTGACCGAGGAGGCGCCGCGCAATGTGCCCGGCGCCTTGGCGCGGGCCGAAGGCGTGGTGCTGATCGACTGCGCAACCTTGTGGCTGACCAATGTGATGCTGGGGGGTGGCGACATCGAGGCCGAAACGGCGGCGCTGTTGGCCGCGATTGCCGCCTATCCCGGCCCGGTGATCGTGGTGTCGAATGAGGTCGGCTGGGGCATTGTGCCGGACAACAAGCTGTCGCGCGATTTCCGCGACGCGCAGGGGCGGCTGAACCAGCGGCTGGCCGAGGCGGCCGATCTGGTGGCGGGTGTGATGGCCGGGTTGCCCGTGGTCTTGAAGGGCCAGATGCCGGTGCTCGCATGAGCCGGATCTGGTTGGTGCGCCATGGGCCGACCCATGCCAAGGGGATGGTGGGTTGGACCGATCTTCCCGCCGATCTGTCGGACGGCGCGGCACTGGCCCGGCTGAACGCGCATCTGCCGCCGGTGCCGGTGATCTCGTCCGATCTGACGCGGGCCGTTGCGACGGCGGATGCGTTGGCGGCGCGCCCGCGCCTGCCCCATGATGCCGACTGGCGCGAGTTGCATTTCGGCGCTTGGGAGATGCGGAGCTATACCGAGGTCGAGGCGGAAAGCCCCGACGATATCCGCGCATTCTGGGAGACGCCGGGCGAGATCAGCCCGCCCGGCGGCGAAAGCTGGAACGCCATCTGCAACCGGATTGACCGGGCGATCGGGCGGCTTGCCCACCTGCCCGAGGTGATTGTCGTGGCCCATTTCGGCGCGATTGTCGCCGCCATTCAGCGCGCGGGCGGGCTGACGGCCACGCAAGCCTTTGGCCACAAGATCGACAATCTGTCGGTGACCTGTCTGGAATTCGGCCCGGCCCCGCGCATCCTTAAGGTCAATCACATCCCGTGATGGGCGGGCGCACAAATCGGAACTGGTCGGGCGCTGCGCGCTGTGCTCGACTGCGGGCAAAGGAGAGCTGTGATGACCTATGATCTTGTGATCGGCGACCGCGCCTATTCGTCGTGGTCCCTGCGCGGATGGCTGTTGTTCGATGCCTTTGACCTGCCGGTCAAGCTGCATGTCGCGCGGCTTTACACCGATGAATTGCCCCGGTTGCTGAAACAGTTCCATCCCGGCAAGACAGCCCCCACCATGCGCACGCCCGATGGCGTGGTGGTGCCGGAAACCATCGCCATTGCAGAGGAATTGGCCAGCCGCCACCCCGAGGCCGGGATCTGGCCCGCAGACCCCAAGGCGCGGGCGGTGGCGCGGGTGCTGGCTGCTGAAATGCATGCAGGGTTCACCGCATTGCGCAGCCATTGCCCGATGAACCTGCGCGTGAGTTATGAGGACTGCGCGCCGCCGCAAGCGGTGCTGGACGATCTGGCGCGGCTGGAGGTGATCTGGGACTGGGCGCGCGCCGAGACGGGGGCAAAGGTCTGGCTGGCAGGGGATTATTCGGCGGCGGATGCGTTTTTTGCACCCGTCGCGACGCGGATCGCGACCTATAACCTGTCGGTGTCGGACCGCGCGATGGATTATGTGCAGGCGCATCTGGCGCATCCGTCGTTCCGGCGCTGGCGCGCGATGGGGTTGGTGAACGGGGCGGATCAGGAGTTTTACCGCCGCCCCTATTCACGGCGGCCCTGGCCCGGCCCGGTGCCGATGGCCGCCCGCGCGGTTGAGGGGGTGGCGGCGGAAAACACCACCTGCCCCTATTCGGGCCGGCCTGTGACCCATGTGCTGGAGATGGAGGGCCGCCGCTTTGGCTTTTGCAACGCCTTTTGTCGCGACAAGACCGTGGCTGACCCCGAGGCTTGGCCCGCCTTCATGGCCTTGGTCTGAGGCAGGGCTTTCGGCGGGCTCATCGCTCGGTTACCGTCGCTCTTCGCGCAGGTCCCGCCTGCGTTAACCACCCGCGTTAACCAATTGCTCACCCCCCTCGCCTAACCGTTAACCATTGAAGCGGAGGCAGGATGGTCGCGCGGGCCTTTACGGTGGCATTCGAAGGGGTCGAGGCGCGGCCGGTCGAGGTGCAATGCGCGCTGTCGCCGGGGATGCCGGCCTTTCACCTTGTGGGTCTGCCCGACAAGGCGGTGAGCGAGGCGAAGGAACGGGTGCGCGCGGCGTTGAGTGCCTTGTCCATTGCACTGCAGGCCAAACGGATCACGGTGAACCTGTCGCCGACCGATCTGCCGAAAGAGGGCAGCCATTTCGATCTGCCGATTGCACTGGCGCTGCTGGCCGAATTGGAGATGGTCCCGAAAGATGAGGTGGAGGCCACCATTGCGCTGGGCGAACTGGCGCTGGACGGGCGGCTTATTCCAGTGATTGGCGCGCTGCCGGCGGCGATGTGCGCGGCCGAGGAGGAAAAGGCGCTGTTGTGCCCCAAAGCCTGCGGGGCCGAGGCGGCCTGGGTCGGGGCGACGCAGGTGCTGGCGGCGGCCTCATTGCAAGAGGTCTTGCGCCATTTCACCAATCAGTCGGTGCTGAGCCCAGCCGAGGCGGGCGAGGTTCTGGCCGACAGCTGCGGGCGCGATCTCCGCGACGTGAAGGGGCAGGAGCGGGCGAAACGGGCGCTGGAGATTGCGGCGGCGGGGCGGCACCATGTGCTGATGGTGGGCACGCCGGGGTCGGGCAAGTCGATGCTGGCGGCACGGCTGCCCTCGATCCTGCCGCCCCTGACGGCGGTGGAGGCGCTGGAAACCTCGATGATCCATTCGCTGGCGGGGCTGTTGTCGGAAGGCGGGATTTCGCGGTCAAGGCCGTTTCGCGAGCCGCATCACACGGCATCGATGGCGGCCATCGTGGGCGGCGGCAAGGGGGCGAAACCGGGAGAGATTTGGCTGGCCCACAAAGGGGTGCTGTTTCTGGATGAGTTTCCGGAGTTTCCGCGTGCGGTGCTGGAAACGCTGCGCCAGCCGATCGAGACGGGCGACGTGGTGGTGGCGCGGGCCAATGCCCATATCCGCTATCCGGCGCAGTTCCTCTTGGTGGCGGCGGCAAACCCCTGCAAATGCGGGTATATGACCGACCCGGCGCGCGCCTGTGCGCGGGTGCCGGTCTGCGGCGAGGAATATCTGGGGCGGATCTCGGGGCCGATGATGGACCGGTTCGACCTGCGGGTTGAGGTGCCGCCGGTGGCCTATGGCGATCTGGACCTGCCCGCCTCGGGCGAGACATCGGCCACGGTGGCGGCGCGGGTGGCGGCGGCCCGGGCGCGGCAGGCCGCGCGGTTTCAGGGCCATGCCAGCGCGCGGGTCAATGCCGATCTGGAGGGCAGCCTTTTGGAGGCCACCGCCAGCCCAGATGCAGAGGGGCGCGCACTGTTGGCGCGGGTGGCGGAACGGTTTGGCCTCTCGGCGCGGGGCTATCACCGGGTCTTGCGGGTGGCGCGGACGATTGCCGATCTCGATGGCAGCGCGGCGGTGCGCCATCCGCATATCGCCGAAGCGGTGAGTTTCCGGCTGACGGTGGGGGCCAAGGGGTGAAACTCGTCGTCGCCTGCGGCGCTCCTCGGGGGGCCGACGAGCCGCCGACGGCGGACGAGGAGGGCGTCAGAGGCCGCGCTTGGCCTCGATCACCTGCCAGATCTTCTCGGCGGTGTTGGTGCCGTCAAACCGCTCCAACTCCTGAATGCCGGTGGGCGAGGTGACATTTATCTCGGTCAGCCAATCGCCAATCACGTCGATGCCGACAAAGACCTGGCCTTTTTCTTTCAAAACTGGGCCGATGCGCGCGCAGATCTCAAGATCTCGCGGGGTCAGGCCCACTTTTTCAGGCCGCCCGCCCGCATGCATGTTGGACCGGGTTTCCCCCTCCTGTGGCACGCGGTTGATCGCCCCCACAGGTTCGCCATCCACCAAGATCACCCGCTTGTCGCCCTTGGAGACATCGGGCAGGAATTTCTGCACGATCATCGGCTCGCGGCTCATCCCGGTGAAGAGCTCGTGCAGAGAGGCAAGGTTGCGGTCGTTGGGGTCCAACCGGAACACGCCCGCCCCGCCATTGCCGTAAAGCGGTTTGAGGATGATGTCGCCATGCCGCGCCTTGAAGGCGCGAATTGTCGCCAGATCGCGGGCGATGGCGGTGGGCGGGGTCAGATCGGGGACGCGCAGGACCAGAAGCTTCTCAGGGCTGTTGCGCACCCAGAACGGGTCATTCACCACCAGCGTCTTGGGGTGGATCATCTCGAGAAGATGGGTGGTGGTGATATAGCCCATGTCAAAGGGCGGGTCCTGGCGCAGCCAGACCACGTCGAACTCGCCCAGGTCAACCTCGGTCTCGGGGCCATAGCTCACATGGTTGCCCTGCTCGCGCCGCAACTCGATCGGGAACCCCCGCGCCATGACACGGCCTTCGACAAAGGCCAGCTTGTCGGGCGTGTAGAAAAACAGCGAATGTCCCCGCGCCTGCGCCTCAAGCCCGATCCGGAATGTCGAATCGCCGTTGATGTTGACCGATCCGATCGGATCCATCTGCAAGGCTACTTTCAGGCCCATCACGCGCTCCATTGCTTGAACGCGCCCTTTGTGGCCCAGGACTGCCAGAGTTGCAAACCCTCAGGCGGCGTAGGCGTTTTCCAAAATCTCGATGCGGCCCTGCCCGTCGACCAGCGCCACGTCGATCCGGCAAGGCGTCAGCTGACCGGCCGGTTCATTGCCGATGAATTCCGAGGCCGCGCCATAAATGCGCGCCATCTGCCGTTCGGTCAGATGTTCGGCGGCCATGGCGTGGGTCTTGCTTTGCTTGACCTCGATGAAGATGACCTCGGCCCCGTCGCGGGCGACAAGATCAATCTCGCCGGATTGGCCGCGCCAGCGCCGGGCGCAGATCGGGCGGCCTGAACGGGTGTAGAACTATTCCACCAGCCCCTCGGCCGCGAGACCCGCGTGATAGGATTGCGACCCGCTCATGGTTTTGTCCGCTGCAATGCCATCTGATACACCTCACGCCGGGGCAGATCGAAGGCTTCGGCCACCGCCGCCGCCGCATCCTTCACCGACATCTCTTCCAAAGCCCTGTACAAAGCCGCCCCGATCGTTGCCGCATCCACCGCCACTGCCGCGCCGCGCCCGATCACAAGCACGATTTCGCCCTTGAGATCACGATCCGCAATCGCCTGCCGTACCTCAGCAAGACTGCCACGGATCACCTCTTCGAATCGCTTTGTCAGTTCACGGCAGAGCGCCATGGTGCGCCCGTCTCCCAGAATCTCGCAGCAATCTTGCAACATCTGGTTAATGCGCTTTGGGCTTTCATAAAGCACCAGCGTTGCCTCGATGGCGGCAAGCTCTTGCAGAAAGCTGCGGCGGGCCGATTTCTGGCTGGGCGGAAATCCTGCAAAGACAAAGCGGTCGGTCGGCAGGCCCGCGACCATCAGTGCGCAAAGCGCGGCCGAGGGGCCGGGGGCGGCGGTGACCTTTTGCCCGACCGCGATCACCGCCCGCGCCAGGGGAAAGCCGGGATCGGAGACCATCGGCGTGCCGGCCTCGGAGGCATAGGCCACCGACTTGCCTTCGGCGATGGCCTGCACCAGGCGCGGGCTGGTCTGGGCCTCGTTATGGTCGTGGCAGGCCACCAGCGGGCGGTTGCCGAGGGCGATGCCGTGGATCTCCATCAGATGGCGGAGCGTGCGGGTGTCTTCGGCCGCCAGAACATCGGCCGAGGCCAGCACATCCAGCGCCCTGAGCGTGATGTCGCGGGCCGCGCCAATCGGGGTCGCGACCAGGTAAAGCCCTGGGGCCAGCGGGGTTACCTCATGCACCGTCTTGCCGCCTGCCATGGGCTCTTCCCCTCCTCTTTGCGTTTACTTCCCCGGGCGAAGGCCTTAGGTTCTGCCCGCGTGTACCAATCTCTTCTCGTGGGGAATTACCAGATGTTGTCTGTTTTGCGCCGGGCCCGCAAGTCGCTGGGCCATCTTGCCGTTGTTGCGGCGACCCTTGTGCTGGCGGCTTGCGTGCCGGGGGGCGGTCTTTCCCCATCGGGCGGGTCGGGCAGCGGTGCGATTCAGGTGGCCTTGCTGGTGCCGGGCGGGTCGGGTCAGGCCAGTGACGAGCTTTTGGCCAAGAGCTTTGAGAACGCCGCCCGCATGGCGATGAACGATCTGCGCAATGTAGAGATCGACCTGCGGGTCTATAACACGGCCGCCTCTCCCGCGCAGGCGGCGGCGCAGGCTCAAAAGGCCGTGGCCGAGGGTGCGCAGGTCATTCTGGGCCCGGTCTTTGCACAAGAGGCCAATGCCGCCGGGGTGGCCGTGGCGGCCTCGGGCGTGAGTGTGCTGTCGTTCTCGAACAACACCGACATCGCGGGCAACAATGTCTTTGTGCTGGGGCCGACCTTTGACAATACGGCCACGCGGCTGGCCAGCTATGCCGTGCGGCAGGGCAAGGGCCAGATCATGATCGTGCAAGACCGCAACACCGCCGGATCGATCGGCCGGGCCGCGATCGAGCGCGGGGTGCGTGCGGCGGGCGGTTCGGTGGTGTCGGTCGGCAATTACGAATTCTCGCAGAACGGCGTGGTTTCGGCCGCCCCGGCGCTGGTGCGGACCGCGCGCGAGACGGGGGCACAGGCCGTCTTTCTGACCGCTGACAGTTCGGGTGCCTTGCCGCTGATCTCTCAGCTTTTGGTCGACAATGGACTGTCCTCGGCCAATACCCAGTTCATCGGGCTGACGCGCTGGGACATTCCCACCGCGACGCTGGGCCTGCCCGGCGTGCAGGGCGGCTGGTTCGCGCTGCCTGATCCTGCCCTTTTTGCCCAGTTCCAGAACCGCTATAGCGCCGCCTATTCCGAACCGCCGCATCCGATTGCGGGGCTGGCCTATGATGGCATTGCCGCCGTCGGCGCCCTGAGCCGGTCAAGCCTGCGCGGCCCCTTGCCGCGCGATGCCTTGACCCAGTCGGCCGGTTTTGTCGGCGTGAACGGCATTTTCCGGCTGCGTGAGGATGGCCAGAACGAGCGCGGCCTTGCCATTGCCCAGATCCGCGGCGGGCAGGCCACCATCATCGATTCTGCCCCCCGCAGCTTTGCCGGGCCGGGGCTGTGATCTGACGCGCCGGGATGTCACGGGATGAGCCTATTGCCTGCCCCAGAAGTTCCGGTAACCGAAGGTCTTGTTGCGCCCGAGGGCCTGATCGACGCGGCGGCGCTGACCGCCGCCATCATCGCAGAACTTGCCACAGCTGACGGCGCCGACCCCCGCGCGGCTCGCGCCTGTGCCGTGCGCCAGATGTCAGCAGCCAAGGCCCGCGCCAATGCCGCCCTTGAGGCGGCCTTTGGCGCAGAGCCGCTGAAGGCGCGGGCGCTGGTCAGCGCTCAGGCGGCCTTGACCGATGGGCTGGTGCAGACGGCGCTGGCCGTTGCCCAGCATCTGCATCCGCGGCCGAACCCGACCGAGGCCGAGCGGATCGCGGTGCTGGCCGTGGGCGGTTATGGCCGGGCCGAGATGGCGCCGCATTCTGACGTGGATCTGTTGTTCCTGACGCCGTGGAAGATCACCCCCTGGGCCGAGGCGGTGATTGAATCCATGCTGTACATGCTGTGGGATCTGAAGCTGAAGGTCGGCCATTCCAGCCGCACCGTGGCCGATTGCCTGCGGCTTGGCCGCGATGACATCACCATCCGCACGGCGCTGTTGGAGCATCGGTTCATCTGCGGCCATGCGCCGCTTGAGACCGAGCTGAGCGACCGGCTTTGGGGCGAGTTGTTCAAAGCTACGGGGCGCGAGTTCATCGAGGCGAAGCTGGCCGAGCGGGCCGAGCGGCACAAGCGCCAAGGCGGGCAGCGCTATGTGCTGGAGCCGAATGTCAAAGAGGCCAAGGGGGGTCTGCGCGATTTACAGACGCTGTATTGGATTGGCAAATATCTGCACCGGGTGCCCTCCTCGGCGGGGTTGGTGGCGGCGGGGCTGTTGACGGGCGAGGAATATGCCCAGTTCGAGCGGGCCGAGAATTTCCTGTGGGCCGCGCGGTGCCATTTGCATTACATTGCCAAGCGCCCGGTGGATCAGTTGACCTTTGACATGCAGGTAGAGGTGGCCGCGCGGATGGGATATCGCGACGGGCAGGGCCGCCGCGCGGTTGAGCATTTCATGCAGGATTATTTCCGCCACGCCACCCGTGTGGGCGAATTGACCCGCGTGTTCCTGACCGAGTTGGAGGCCCGTCACGCCAAGCCTGAGGCGCGGCTGATGGGGTTTTTCAGCCGCAAATCGGTGGCCAAGGGCTATAAGCTGGTGCAGGGGCGGCTGGACATTGCCGATCCGGGAAAATTCTTGTCGGACAAGCTGAACCTGTTGCGCGCCTTTGAAGAGGCTCTGCGGTCGGGCTATCTTTTGCATCCCAATATCATGCGGGTGATCGCAGCGAACCTGCATCTGATCGACGACGGGATGCGCGACGACCCAGAGGCGCAGCGCATCTTTCTGGATCTGATGCTGAAGCACGGCAATCCTGAGCGCGCGCTAAGGCGGATGAACGAGCTTGGGGTCTTGTCGGCCTTTATCCCCGAGTTCGAAAACATCGTCGCGATGATGCAGTTCAACGTCTATCACCACTATACGGTGGACGAGCATATCATCCAGACCATCTCGACCCTGGCGCAGATCGAGCGGGGCGAGTTGGTAGAGGATTTGCCGCTGTCGTCGTCGATCCTGAAAGAGGGGGTCAGTCGGCGGGTGCTGTATGTCGCGCTTTTGCTGCATGACATTGGCAAGGGGCGGCCCGAGGATCATTCGATCATCGGCGCGCAGATGGCGCGGCGGATTGCGCCGCGGCTGGGGCTGGATGAGGAAGAAAGCGAAACGGTCGAATGGCTGGTGCGCTATCATTTGCTGATGTCGGACATGGCGCAGAAGCGCGATATTGGCGACCCGCGCACATTGCGGGATTTTGCCAAGGTGGTGAAAACCAAGAAGCGGCTGGACCTGTTGACGGTGCTGACGGTCTGCGACATTCGCGGGGTGGGGCCGAACACCTGGAACAACTGGAAGGCCATGCTGTTGCGCCAGCTCCATGGGCTGACGACCGAGGCGCTGGAAGGCGGGCTGGAGAGCATCAACCGCGAAAAGCGCGAGGATGAGGCCAAGGCCGCCTTGCGCGCCCGACTGGTGGATTGGACGGATGCGGCGATCCGTGCCGAATTGGCGCGCCATTATGCGCCCTATTGGCAGGGGCTGACGACCGATACCCAAGAGGTCTTTGCCCGCCTGCTGCAAGGGTTGAATGACACCGAAATCCGCATCGACCTGCACCCCGAGCCTGCGCGCGATGCCACCCGGGCAGCCTTTGCGCTGGCCGATCATCCGGGCATTTTCAGCCGTCTGGCCGGGGCTTTGGCTTTGGTGGGCGCAAACGTGGTGGACGCCAAGACCTATACATCCAAGGACGGTTACGCCACGCCGGTGTTCTGGATTCAGGACGGTGACAGCAAGCCCTATGACGTAGAGCGCCTGCCGCGCCTGACCCAGATGATCGACAAGACGCTGAAGGGCGAGGTGGTGGCGCGCGACGCGCTGGCGGGCCGGGACAAGGTGAAGAAGCGGGAAAAGGAGTTCCGCTTTCCCACCCATATCACCTTCGACAATGAAGGGTCCGATATCTATACCATCATCGAGGTCGATACCCGCGACCGGCCGGGCCTTTTGTATGACCTGACCCGGACGCTTGCCGTCAACAACATGCAGATTTCCAGTGCGGTGATTGCCACCTATGGCGCGCAGGTGGTGGACACGTTTTATGTGAAAGACATGTTCGGTCTGAAACTGCACGCGAAGAACCGTCAGGAAGCACTGGAGAAGAAATTGCGGCAGGCCATCACCGAAGGCGCGGAAAGGGCCAGCGCATGAGCGGCGCGGCGCGGATGATCCGCAACATCATGACCCTGGGGATCTGGACACTGGTGTCACGCGGGGCCGGGCTGGCGCGCGATCTGATGATGGCGAATTATCTGGGCGCGGGGGCTGTGGCCGATGCCTTTAACGTGGCCTTTTCGCTGCCCAACATGTTCCGCCGGTTTTTCGCCGAGGGGGCCTTCAATCAGGCCTTCGTGCCGATCTATGCCAAGAAGCTGGAAGCGGGCGAGGATGCCGAGACCTTTGCGCAGGATGCCTTTGCCGGCCTGTCGGCCATATTGCTGGCGCTGGTGCTGATTGGCACGGTGGCGATGCCGTTTCTGGTCTGGGCCATGGCCTCGGGCTTTGTCGGCGATGCGCGGTTTGATCTGGCGGTGACCTATGGCCGGATCACCTTCTGCTATATCTTCTTCATCTCGCTTTTCGCCATGCTGGCGGGGGTCTTGAACGCCCATGGCCGCTTTGCCGAAGCGGGGTTTGTGCCGGTTTTGATGAACCTTGTGTTCATTGCCGCCATGTGGCTGGCCGCGGTGGCAGGTTGGGATATGGGTCTGACGCTGGCCTGGACCGTGCCGATCACGGGGGTGGCGCAACTGGCGTTTACTTGGGCGGCGGCGGCGCGCATCGGGTTCGTGCCGCGCCTGCGGATGCCGCATCTGACGCCGGATCTGAAGCGGCTTCTCATCACCGCCGGGCCTGCGATGCTGGCCGGGGGCGTGGTGCAAGTGAACCTTCTGGTGTCGCGGCAGGTCGCCTCGGGGACCGAGGGCGCGATTTCCTGGCTGGTTTATGCGGACCGCTTGTATCAACTCCCCTTGGGGGTTGTGGCGATTGCGGTCGGAACGGTCCTTTTGCCCGAACTGTCGCGCCGTCTGCGCGCGGGTGATGCGGCGGGGGGGCAGGATGCGTTCAACCGGGGGACCGAGTTCGCGCTGGTCTTGACGCTGCCTTCGGCCATGGGGCTGATGGTGCTGTCGCATCCGATTATCGAGGTCTTGTATCAGCGCGGGGCCTTTGGCGCGGTGGATACGGCCAATACGGCGCTGGCCTTGGCGATCTATGCCGCAGGGCTGCCGGCCTTTGTGCTGCAAAAGGTGATGCAGCCCTTGTATTTCGCCCGCGAAGATACCCGCAGCCCGTTTCGCTATGCCGTCTGGTCGATGGTGACCAATGCGGTGCTGGCGGTGGGGCTGATGCCCTTCATCGGCTTTGCCGCCGCAGCCCTGGCCACCACGCTTTCGGCCTGGCTCATGGTGGGGCAATTGTGGTGGGGCGCGCGCCGGATGGGGCCGGAGGCGCAGTTTGACGACCGGCTGATGTCGCGCCTGCCCTTGGTGCTGATGGCCTGCGGGGCGATGGTTCTGGTGGTCTGGGCCGGGGCGCTCTTGTTGCAGCCTTGGCTGCAAGCGGCGGGCTGGCGCTATCCGGCGCTGGCGGTGCTGGTGGGCCTTGGGATTGCCGCCTATTTCGGCAGCGGCTTTGCGCTGAAGGCGTTTCGCTGGTCCGAGCTGAAGGGGCTACGCCGTCAGCGGTGACGCAGGCGGTGCATCAACCGGCCAATCCCGCCGGGCACCACAAGAATGGTCATCGCAAAGCCCGCGACAAAGCCTGCAAGGTCGGCGATCCATTCCTGACCGCCGCCGAACAACAGGCCAAACAGCAGCTGCGCGGCCAGAAGAAAGCCGATCATCGTGAAGGCGCGGTATTCGCGTCCCGATCCGGCAAGCCGCAGCCACATCAGGTAAGTGAAGGCACCGACCAACCCGTAATCGCCGGGATAGGCCCCGAACAGCGGCTGAGGCCCGGCCCAAAAGCCATAGGCGAAGGCTCCGGCAATCGTGGCGGCAAAGAACACCGCCAGAACCGCCCAAAAGCGCAAGACCTCGCCCACAAACTTGCCCAGCGCCAGAAGGATGACCACGGCAAAGACCGTATGGGTCAGATTGCCGTGCACAAAGGCATAGCCGACAAACCGCGCCAGATGCTCGGGCGGGAACTGGCCGAGCGACAAAATCTCGCGCCACAGGTCTGGCACAAAGGCCAGCCGGGTGATGGCATCCAACCGCCAGCCCACCGCATCAGGACCGCCCGCCACCCCAGAGGCACCCAGTTGCAGAACAATTTCCATCGCGATCATTGGCAGGGCCAGAACCCAGACCACCGGGGGCAAGGGGTTAAGCGGGGCGGCAGTATGATCTTGCATCTATCTCTCCTCGGGGCTTCATTGACGCCCCTGCCCCACAGCGATAAGCCGATGCGGCACAAGTTTCCAGATGGAGTTCCCGATGTCCGAGCCGGTCCAAACGCCTCAGACCCAGTTCAAGCCCCGCATCTTCTCGGGCATCCAGCCTTCGGGCGGGTTGACCCTTGGCAATTACCTTGGCGCGCTGAAACGCTTTGTCGAAAAGCAGGATGAGGGGATCGAGACGATCTATTGCCTTGTCGATCTGCATGCGATCACCGTATGGCAAGACCCCGAAAAGCTGCGCCAGCAAACCCGCGAGGGGGCGGCAGCTTTTATCGCAGCGGGGATTGATCCGGCGCGGTCGGTGCTGTTCAACCAAAGCCAGGTGACGGCCCATGCGGAACTGGCATGGATCTTCAACTGCGTGGCGCGCATGGGCTGGATGGGACGGATGACCCAGTGGAAGGACAAGGCGGGCAAGAATGCCGAGGCGGCATCCTTGGGCCTTTTCGCCTATCCCGCGCTGATGGCTGCCGACATTCTGGCCTATCACGCCACCATGGTCCCGGTGGGCGAAGATCAGAAACAGCATCTGGAACTGACCCGCGACATCGCGATCAAGTTCAACAATGACTTCAAGGTGGATTTCTTCCCGGTGGTCGAGCCCTTGATCGAAGGGGCGGCGACCCGCGTGATGAGCTTGCGCGATGGCACAAAGAAGATGTCGAAATCCGACCCATCCGATCAAAGCCGCATCAACCTAACCGACACGGCCGACCAGATCGCTTCCAAGATCCGCAAGGCGAAGACCGACCCCGAGCCCCTGCCCGACACGGTGGAGGGGCTGAAGGACCGCCCCGATGCGCGCAATCTGGTGAACATCTATGCCGCCTTGGCCGGGCATACGGTGGAACAGGTGATCGCCGATTTCGCGGGCGCGCAGTTTGGCACCTTCAAACCGGCGCTGGCCGATCTGGCGGTGGCGAAACTCGCCCCCATCACGACGGAAATGAACCGCTTGATGAAGGACCCCGCCGAGATTGACCGCATTCTGGGCCAGGGGGGCGAACGTGCCGAGGCAATCGCCCGGCCGATCGTCGATCAGGTCTATGACATCGTGGGCATGATCCGCTCGCGGCGCTGAGCATCACGAAGCTGTTGCATTGCGCGCCCATAAAGGCGCCGAGGTCCTTTCCCCGGCCTCGTCTTCTGCCTTCTGCGTCGCCGTTCCCCAGCGGCGGCGCATCTTTATCCCCCTAATCGGCCCCTTGCGGTTCATCTTGGCCCAAATACCCCGGGGGGTGCGGGGGGCTGGCCCCCCGCTTCCACATCGGCCCCCTTTCCCTTCCCCGTCCATCCTGATTAACTCCGGCCAAATTCGGGAGGACCACCATGGCATCGGGCATCAATATCCGCACCTTCTTCGAGGGCAAATGGCATGAGGGCAATATTCCCGTCTTGCGGGCGGCCGATCATGGGTCCTGGCTTGGCTCCACCGTGTTCGATGGCGCGCGCTATTTCGACGGTCTCGCGCCGGATCTGGCGCTGCATTGCGCGCGGGTGAACCGGTCGGCCGAGGCTATGCTGCTGACGCCCACCCATGCAGCACAAGACATCGAAGGCATTGTGCGCGACGGGCTGAAATCCTATCGCGCCGATCAGGCGCTTTACATCCGCCCGATGTACTGGGGGCTGGAAGATGATGGCTATGGGCTTGGTCCACACCGCGACTACACGGGCTTTGCGGTGTGCCTGGAGGAAATTTCGATGTCTGCGCCCGAGAATTCGGTGACGCTGACCACCACCTCGTTCCGCCGCCCGGTCTTGGCCGACAATGTCTGCAATGCCAAGGCGGGCTGCCTTTATCCCAACAATTACCGCATGATCGCCGAGGCTCGCAAAAAGGGGTTCAGCAACGCCCTTGTGGCCGATGCCATGGGCAATGTGGCCGAAAGCGCCACGGCCAATGTCTTTATCGTCAAGGATGGCGTGGCCTTCACCCCCATTGCCAATGGCACCTTCCTTGCCGGGATCACCCGTGCGCGTCACATCGCCAACCTGCGCGCCGATGGCGTCGAGGTGGTGGAAAAGGTCATCACCTTTGACGAGGTACATGCGGCCGACGAGGTGTTCCTGACCGGGAATTTCAACAAGGTCACCCGCGTCACCCGCTTTGACGAGACCCTGTACAAGACCCATGCCATGGCGACCCGGGCGCGGGCGCTTTATTGGGATTGGGCGGCCTCGAACCGCTAGGATTACGGCCCCGGAAAATGGCATTTTCCGGCCCGGAGTTTTGCAAAAACTCCGGCCGTCTTCGACGGCTTGCCAGAATCCGCCCCTTGGGCAATACTCGACCTGAAGGGGAGAGATTATGCGCAAGTTCCTCGTGGTGCTGGATGACAGCCGCGAATGTCTTAACGCGATGCGGTTTGCCGCCCTGCGGGCGGCTCATACCGGGGGGGGCGTGCAGATTCTGTCCATCATCCGCCCCGAAGAGGTTCAGGGCTGGATCGGGGTGACCGACCTGATGCGCGCCGAGGCGCGCGAGCGGATCGAGGCGCATTTCGAGGTCTTTGCCAAATGGATGCGCGACAAGAAGGGGGTGAACCCGGAACTCGTGATCCGCGAGGGCGACCCGGCAACCGAGATCTTGGCGCAGGTGCGCGAGGACCCCGAGATTGGCGTTCTGGTCCTTGGCGCGGGCACCGACAAATCCGGCCCAGGCCCCTTGGTCACCCAGATGTCGCGCAATTCGGGCAACCTGCCCATTCCGATCACCATTGTTCCGGGCGAGATGAGCAAGGAACGGCTGGAAAGCATCACCTGAGCCGGGCCTGCGCAGCGGCCAAGGTTTCCGCTGCTTTCGTTGCCCAGACCCTCTGGCGCAACATCGCTGCTGCCATGCGTATGGCACATGGGCTGGGGGCGAAATTGCAATGCTGCATTGCGGCAAGTTCTGTTAGGCTGCGGGATGAGGGAAGGCAACCGAAGGATGTTGCCATGACGTTCAGCCCCAACACCCCCTCTGGCAGGATGCGCTCCGATGCCGTTACGCGGGGGGGGGCTCAAGCCCCTGTTTTTCCGATGCAAACCTGCCGAAAGGCGCGATGGCCGCGGCCGCCCGTGAGGCGCTGGAGCGGATGTATGGCTATTTCGGCCCGCCAGAGGAACCCGCAGCGCCCCCCGGTGAGGTGCCGAGGAAACCTTGACTCTAGCCCCCTCGGGGCGCATATCCGACATGAACTGTCGGAGATACCAGAGATGTTCATCCAGACCGAATCCACGCCGAACCCCGCGACGCTGAAATTCCTGCCGGGCCAGACCGTGCTGGAGATGGGCACCGCCGATTTTCCAAGCGCCGAGGCGGGGGGCAAGTCGCCCTTGGCCGCGCGCATCTTTGCGGTCTCGGGCGTGACGGGGGTGTTCTTTGGCACCGATTTCGTGACGGTGACCAAGGCCGAGGCGGTGGATTGGGGCCATATCAAGCCCGCGATTCTGGGCGCGATCATGGAGCATTACCAGTCCGGCGCCCCGGTGATCGAGGGCGAACAGGCGGCTGCCCATCAGGCGCATGACGGCCCCGACAGCGATATCGTGCGTCAGATCAAGGAACTCCTCGACACGCGCGTGCGCCCGGCCGTGGCGCAGGATGGCGGCGACATCACCTTCCACGGCTTTGACCGGGGGATCGTCTATCTGCACATGAAGGGGGCCTGCGCCGGTTGCCCGTCTTCGACGCTGACCTTGAAGATGGGGATAGAGAACCTGTTGCGCCATTACATCCCGGAAGTGACCGAGGTGCGCCCGGTTGCGGCCTGAGATCATGGCCGAGACGGTTCTGGCCTTTGACACATCGGCGGCGCATTGCGCCGCCGCTTTGCTTTTGCCCGATGGTGGTGTGCTGGCGCATCTGGAGCCGATGGAGAAGGGCCAGGCCGAGCGGTTGATGCCGCTTTTGGAGGGGCTTCTGGCGGACGCAGGGCTTGGCTGGGCCGATGTCACGCGGCTTGCCGTGGGCACCGGGCCGGGAAACTTCACAGGGGTGCGGATTGCGGTGGCCGCCGCGCGGGGGCTGGCGCTGGGTCTTGGAATTCCGGCGCTGGGAGTAACGCGGCTGGAGGCGCTGGCCTTTGGCCTGCCGCGCCCGATCACGGTGATCGAGGATGCGCGGCGCGGCGAGGTCTATGTGCAGGGCTTTGGCACGGATGACACCGAGGCGGCGGTGCTGGATGCCTCGGACCTTGCCCATGTGGTGGCGACGCCCCATGTCACCGGCAGTGCCGCCGGGCCTGCGGCCGTGCCCCCTGCGATGCCCCTGACCGAAGCCATGGCCCGAATAGCCGCCAGCCGCCCCCTGCCCCAGCCGCGCCCGGCGCCGTTTTACCTGCGCGGGGCCGATGCCGCCCCGCCAAGCGATCCGCCGCCGGTGATCCTGCCATGACGTCGGGCCTTTTGCTGGGTCCTGCCGGGATGGCGGCGCTGCATGGGCTGTGCTTTGCCACGCCACGGCCCTGGACAGAGGCGGAATTCGCCGATCTGCTGGCCAGCCCCCTGACCTTTGCCCTTGGCGATGCAGCGGGCCTTCTGGTTGGGCGCGTGGTGGCGGGCGAGGCCGAGCTTTTGACGCTTGCCGTGCATCCCGACCAGCGCCGGGCCGGGCGGGGCCGCGCGCTTGTGGCCAGGTTTCTGGCCGAGGCACGGGTGCGCGGGGCCGAATCGGCCTTTCTGGAAGTGGCTGCCGAAAACTGTGCCGCGACAGCGCTTTACGCCGCCTGCGGCTTTGTTCCGGCCGGGCGGCGGCGCGGCTATTACCACCACCCCGACGGCCGCGCCGAAGATGCGCTGATCTTGGTCAGATCCTTGACCTGACCAAGATCATACCAATTGCCGATGCTTTGGTCAGGTTTCAGGCGAAACCCGGCGTCACATTGGCAGTTCACAGATTCCTGTTGACCGGTTGTGCGGCTTTCAACCTAAACTGATGCCGATCCCCTGAGGACGGGCCGCTGCGGCCCCAGAAAAGGGGGCGACACAGATCATAACCGGGAGAAAACCGATGACCCTGATGAAACACCTGCTTGGCGCTGCCGCGACCCTTTCCCTGACCGCAGGGGCGGCCATGGCCGAGCCTGCCATCATCTTTGACCTTGGCGGCAAGTTCGACAAATCCTTCAACGAGGCGGCCTTCAACGGGGCTGAGCGCTGGAAGGCCGAAACCGGCGGCACCTACAAGGAGCTGGAGATGCAGGACGAGGCCCAGCGCGAGCAGGCGCTGCGTCGTCTGGCCGAAGCCGGTTCGAACCCCGTCGTCATGACCGGCTTTGCCTTTGGTGACGTGTTGGCCAAAGTGGCCCCGGATTTCCCCGACACCAAGTTTGCGATCATCGACATGGTGGTGGATCAGCCGAACGTCAAATCGGTGGTCTTCAACGAGCATGAGGGCAGCTATCTGGTCGGCATGATGGCCGCCTTAGCGTCGAAGTCGGGCACCGTTGGCTTTATCGGCGGCATGGACATTCCGCTGATCCGCAAGTTCGGCTGCGGCTATGCCCAGGGCGTCAAGTCCGTGAACCCCGATGCGACTGTGGTTCTGAACATGACCGGCACCACCCCGGCCGCCTGGAATGACCCGGTGAAGGGGGCGGAACTGGCCACGGCCCAGAAGGCCCAGGGCGCCGACGTGATCTATGCGGCCGCCGGCGGCACCGGGATTGGTGTTCTGCAGACCGCTGCCGACGAAGGCATCCTGTCGATCGGCGTGGACAGCAACCAGAACTACATGCACCCCGGCAAGGTTCTGACCTCGATGCTGAAGCGCGTGGATAATGCGGTTTATGAAGCCTTCAAGGAAGGTGAGGCGCTGACCCCCGGCATCAACGTGATGGGTCTGGCCAATGACGGTGTGGGCTATGCCATGGACGAGCACAACGCCGCCCTCGTGACCCCGGAAATGCAGGCCGCGGTTGATGAGGCTGCCGCCAAGATCAAATCGGGCGAGTTGGTCGTGCATGACTACATGTCGGACAATATCTGCCCGGCTGCCACATTCTAAGTACGTCTGACTTGCATCCGTGCCGCGCCTGACCCATCAGGCGCGGCATATTTTGCCAAGGGCCAGTTACCGAAGCCGCGCCACAGCGGACGGGCCTTGCTTTTCCACACGGGGGAGAGATGCGCATGGGCGACGCCCAATACGCGATTGAGCTGAAAGGCATTTCCAAGGCCTTCGGCCCGGTTCAGGCCAACAAGGACATCAACATTGCCGTGCCGAAAGGCACCATCCACGGCATCATCGGGGAAAATGGTGCGGGCAAGTCGACGCTGATGTCGATCCTCTACGGGTTTTACAAGGCCGATGCCGGGCAGATCTTTGTGGATGGCCGGTTGACCACCATCCCCGACAGCCAAAGCGCCATTCGCGCCGGCATTGGCATGGTGTTCCAGCATTTCAAGCTGGTGCAGAATTTCACGGTTCTGGAAAACGTGATCCTGGGGGCCGAGGATGGCCCGATGCTGAACACCTCCTTGTCGCGGGCGCGGAAGGTGCTGGCGGATCTGGCGCGGGAATATGAGTTGGACGTGGACCCCGACGCGCTGATCGAGGATCTGTCGGTTGGTCACCAGCAGCGGGTGGAAATCCTCAAGGCGCTCTATCGGCAGGCCGATATCCTGATCTTGGACGAGCCGACCGGGGTTTTGACCCCGGATGAGGCGGATCATTTGTTCCGTATCCTCAAAGGGTTGAAGGAACAGGGCAAGACGGTGATCCTGATCACCCACAAGCTGCGCGAGATCATGGAGGCGACCGACAATGTCAGCGTGATGCGGCGCGGCACCATGGTGGCCACGGTCAAGACCGCCGAGACCAGCCCCGAGGCGCTGGCCGAGTTGATGGTGGGCCGCAAGGTGCTTTTGGAGGTGGCCAAAGAGCCCGCCAAGCCGGGCGATGTGGTCTTGTCGGTCAAGGATCTGAAGGCTCGCGACGAGCATGGGGTAGAGCGGCTGAAGGGCATCAGCTTTGACATCCGCGCCGGAGAGATCCTGGGGATTGCCGGGGTGGCAGGCAATGGCCAGTCAGAGCTTTTGGCCGCCCTTGGCGGCATGATGCGGGCAAGCGGGCGCGTCACGATGAACGGGGCCGAGTTGCCCCTTTCGGGCAAGGGGGCCGACGGCCAGTCGCGCCGCGCCGCAGGCATCGCCCATGTGCCCGAGGACCGCCACCACCACGGGCTGATCCTGGATTTCGCGGCCTGGGAAAACGTGGCCTTGGGCTATCACAACGACCCGGCCTATCAGAAGAACGCGCTGTTCATGGACAATGCCGCGCTGATCGCCGACACTGAGCGGAAGATGACGACCTTTGACGTGCGCCCGCCGATCCCGTCCTTACCCGCCAAGTCGTTTTCTGGCGGCAACCAGCAAAAGATCGTGGTCGCCCGCGAGATGGAGCGCAAGCCCGCGCTTCTCTTGATCGGCCAGCCGACGCGCGGGGTGGATATTGGGGCGATTGAATTCATCCACCAGCAGATCGTCGCCTTGCGCGATGCGGGGACGGCGGTGTTGCTCGTCTCGGTGGAGTTGGACGAAATCCTGAGCCTGTCGGACCGCATCGCGGTGATGTTCGACGGCCAGATCATGGGCGAACGCCTGCCTGGCGCCACCAATGAGCGGGAATTGGGCCTCTTGATGGCCGGGATGAACGGGGAGGCCGCCTGATGGAGCGTTTGCCGAAATGGGCCGATATCGTGCTGGTGCCGCTGGTCAGCCTGCTTTTGGCGGCGATCATCTCGGCGCTGGTGATCCTGGCGATTGGCCAGGACCCGATGGAGGCGTTGAACGTTATGGTGACGGGCGCCTTGGGGTCGGCCTATGGCTGGGGCTATACGCTTTACTACACCACCAGTTTCATCTTCACCGGGCTTGCGGTGACGATTGCCTTTCATGCCGGGCTTTTCAACATCGGCGGTGAGGGGCAGGCGCAGCTGGGCGGGCTGGGCGTCGCCTTGGCCTGCCTGTTCCTGCCCTGGCCGCACTGGTCGCTGGCCCTCATCGGTGCGGCCATGGCGGCCGCCCTCTTCGGGGCCGCCTGGGCCGCCATTCCGGCCTATCTTCAGGCCAGACGCGGCAGCCATATCGTCATCACCACGATCATGTTCAACTACATCGCGGCCTCCTTGATGGTGTTCATGCTGGTCGACGTATTGCGCCCCGAAGGCCAGATGGACCCGGCCACCGCAAGTTTCCCCGAAGCAACCAACCTGCCCACGCTGAATGACCTGCCCCTCTTCAACCTGGTCTTCACCAAGGATGTGCCGGCCAATATCACCTTCCTGTTCGCGCTTGCGGCGGCGGTGCTGGTCTGGGCCATCCTGTGGCGCACGCGGCTGGGCTATCAGATCCGCGCCTTTGGCAAGCCCGGCGCGGCGGCGCAATATGCCGGGATCAACGGCTTTCGCATCACCATGATCGCCATGCCTCTGTCGGGCGGTCTGGCCGGGATGATGGCGATCAACAACGTGATGGGCGAGGCGGAACGGCTGTTGCAGAACTCGGCCTCGGGCGCAGGGTTCATCGGGATCGCGGTGGCGCTGATGGGGCGCAACCACCCGCTGGGCGTGGTGCTGGCGGCGGTGCTTTTCGGCTTTCTGTTCCAGGGCGGGGCCGAACTGGGCCTGTGGACCAAGATCCCGATCGAACTCAGGATCGTGGTCTGGGGTCTGGTGATCCTGTTCACCGGGGCACTGGATCACATGGTGCGGATGATGCTAGCCCGGGTCTTTGCCCTGTTCCGCAACCCCGCCGCCGCGAATGGAGCCGCGTAATGGATTACGCAACGCTTCTGCAGCTTTTGGATTCAACCCTGCGCCTGGGCACGCCCCTCCTTCTCGCCTGCCTCGCCGGGCTTTATTCCGAACGCGCGGGCATCTTCGACATCGGGCTTGAGGGCAAGATTCTGATGGCCGCTATGAGCGCGGGCGCGGTCGCCGCGCTGACCGGGTCGGTCTGGATCGGGCTTATGGCGGCGATTGCGGGGGCGATGCTGTTTGCCATCCTGCATGGCATCGCCTCGATCACCTTCCGCGGCAATCAGCTGATCTCGGGCGTGGCGCTGAACTTTCTGGCCTCGGGCATCACGGTGCTGACAGCTCAGGCGCTTTTCGGCCAGGGCGGGCGCACACCACCCCTGTCGGGCGAAGCCCGCTTCAACCCGATCACCCTGCCCTTTGCCGAGACGCTGAAGGATGTCCCCTTGATTGGCCCCTTGTATTACGAGGTGATCTCGGGCCATTCCTTCCTGGTCTATCTGGCGCTGGCCTGCGTCCCCTTCACATGGTGGCTTCTTTACCGCACCCGCTTTGGCCTGCGGCTGCGCGCCGTGGGGGAAAACCCGGCCTCGGTCGATACGGCCGGCATTTCGGTCAAGGGATTGCGCTTTGCCGCCGTGATGATCACCGGCGTCCTCTGCGGCCTTGCCGGGGCCTATATGGCCACCGCGCTGCAGGCAGGCTTTGGCCGCGAGATGACGGCCGGGCGCGGCTATATCGCGCTGGCGGCGCTGATCTTTGCCAAATGGCGGCCCTGGCAGGCGCTGGGTGCCACCATGCTCTTCGGCTTCTTCCAGGCGCTCGCCCTGCGCCCCGATGTGGTCGAAGGCGTGGTGGGCCAGAAAGTGCCGGTCTCGATGCTGGACGCGCTGCCCTATGTGCTGACCGTCATCGTGCTTGCAGGCTTCATCGGCAAGGCCATCCCGCCCCGCGCCGGCGGCGAGCCCTATGTCAAGGAACGCTAGCGCCTTCAATGTGGCCCAAATATCCCACAGGGGGTCCGTGGGATGTGAAATCCCTCGGTCCTGCGCTCAAAACCGGGAGATTCGATGTCAGACCTTGTGACCACCGTGCAGGCCCGCGCCGGAACCGAACCGGTTCGGCTGGGGCTTATCCTTGGCTCGGGGCTGGGCCATCTGGCCCATGCGGTTCAGGGCGTGGCGATCCCCTACGCCGACCTGCCGGGCTTTCCGCATGTCGGGGTTTCGGGGCATAATCCGAACCTGCATATCGGCACTTTGGAAGGGGTGCGCGTCGCGGTTTGTGGCGCGCGCGAGCATTACTATGAAAACGGCAACCCCGCCGCGATGCGCCCGGCATTGGAGCTTCTTCAGGCGCTTGGGGCCGATCATCTGATCGCCACCAATGCGGCCGGGTCCTTGCGCCCCGACATCCGGCCGGGGGATCTGATGCTGCTCAACGATCACATCAATTTCTCGGGCCTGAACCCGCTGATCGGCGAGAAAACCGATGCGCGTTTCGTGCCGATGACCACGGCCCATGACCCCGATCTGCGCGCCGCCCTGCGCGCCGCGGCCGAAGCCGAAGGGCTGGCGCTGCCCGAAGGCGTCTATGCCTGGTATTCCGGCCCCTCATTCGAGACCCCGGCCGAGATCCGCGCCATCAAGATCCTGGGCGGCGATGCGGTGGGCATGTCCACCGTGCCCGAGGGGATCCTTGCGCGGTTCCTGGGCCTGAAGGTTGCCGCCATCTCGACCATCACCAACATAGCCGCCGGGATGTCGGATGAACAGATCAGCCATGAGCATACCAAGGCCATGGCGCCCTTGGGCGCGGTCAAGCTGGAGCGCATCCTGCGCGCCTATCTGCGCGGATCGGCCGCCCGCCCCTGACCCCCGTTTGCCCCCAGGCGCCTCCCCTCCCCCTTGTGGGGAGGGGCTGGGGGTGGGGGTCAACCCGACCGGCACGAGGTCCAGTCGCAAGGCCCATCGCAAGGCCCCGTAGCAAAGCCCCCGTCATCTGGCGTTACCCGCCAGCCCGATCTGGATTTGACAAGCCCGGAAAACGGGCGCAAGTCTTGGACAACAGGCCCCTTTCCGACACACCCTATGTTCCAGCTGTACCTCCCCATCGCCGAGGTCTCGGTCAACGCCTTCCTGCTTCTCGGGATCGGCGGGATCGTGGGATTCCTGTCGGGCATGTTCGGCGTCGGCGGCGGGTTTCTCATCACGCCCTTCCTGTTGTTCATCGGCATCTCGCCCGGTGTCGCGGTGGCCACCGGGGCCAATCAGGTGGTGGCCTCGTCGATTTCCGGGGTTCTGGCGCAGCTGAAGCGCAAGGCGGTCGATTTCCGCATGGGCGCGGTGCTTTTGGTGGGTGGGCTTTTCGGGTCATGGGTCGGGGTCCAGGTGTTTTCCTGGATGTCGGATCTTGGTCAGGTCGATCTTTTCGTGCAGCTGTCCTATGTGCTGTTTCTGGGGCTGATCGGCGCGATGATGTTTGCCGAAAGCGCCCGCGCGCTGTTGCGCGCCCGCCGTCATGGCGGAGCCGCCCCGATCAGGCGCGCCCATGTCCACACCTGGGTGCATGGGCTGCCCTTCAAGATGAAGTTCCGCGCCTCGGGGCTTTATATCTCGGTGCTGCCGCCCTTGGGCGTTGGCGCTCTTGTCGGGTTTCTGGCCGGGATCATGGGGGTTGGCGGCGGGTTTATCCTGGTGCCGGCGATGATCTATGTGCTGGGGATGCCGACCAAGGTGGTGATCGGCACCTCGCTGTTCCAGATCATCTTTGTCACTGGCTTTACCACGGTCGTCCATGCGGTGAACAGCCATACCGTCGACATGATGCTCGCACTTCTGCTGATCATCGGCGGGGTGATCGGGGCGCAGTTCGGCACACTGGTCGGCACCCGGCTCAAGGCCGAGCAGTTGCGCATCCTGCTGGCGGTGCTGGTGCTGGCGGTAGCGATCAAGATCGCGCTGGATCTGCTTTTGCACCCGACCGAGCTTTACTCGCTGACCCCGCTGGTGCTGCCGTGACGGGCCTGCCCGCCCGCGCGGCGCGGGCCTTTGCGCTTGCCGCCCTTTTTGGCCTTGTCGCCCTTGTCACAGGGGCCGGTGCCGGACCAAGCGCGGCGCAGGGCGAACAGATCGTTTCGGGCCTGTCGCAAAGCCGGGTTGCCATCACCGCGAATTTCGACGGTTCGGAAATCCTGATCTATGGTGCGGTAAAGCGTGAGGCCCCGGCGCCTGAGGGCGGCCCGCTTGAGGTGATCATCACGGTGGAGGGGCCCTCGACCCCGTTGGTCATCCGCCGCAAGGAGCGGGTGGCAGGCATCTGGGTGAACACCGCCGCGATTACCGTGGATGCCGCGCCCTCGTTCTATGCCGTGGCCACCACCGGCCCGATTGACGACATCCTGTCGGACACCGACGACCTGCGCTATCGCATCACCCTGCCCCATGCGATCCGCGCCATCGGCAGCAGCGCCGAAGCGGCAGGGGCCGAAGGGTTCGTCGAGGCGCTGGAGCGCATCCGCACCAATGCCGACGTCTACCGCCTGTTGCAGGGCCAGGTGCAACTGGTCGAGGAAACCCTGTTTCGCACCGATGTGATCCTGCCCGCCAACCTGATCGAGGGCGATTACAAGGTGCGCATGTTCATCACCCGCGAGGGCCGGGTGATCGACCAGATGGAACGCGTGATCGGCGTGCGCAAGACCGGGCTTGAGCGCACGCTTTACGTCATGGCGCATGAACAGCCCTTCCTTTACGGCCTGCTTTCGTTGGTCATGGCCGCCGTCGCAGGCTGGGCCGCCTCGGCCGGGTTCCGGCTGATCCGGCGTTAAGCGGGCGGGCCGCGCGGCACCATCGGCGCCCAAATGACTCTTGCAACGGTGGCGGTGAATATCACTTTAGGCTTCCGCGTTGACCGGACTTTCTGCCTATGCAACGATTCCCGACATTCGCTGGAGAGCAGCCATGGCCCAAAAGACCGAAATTGAATGGACCGACGCGACGTGAAACCCGGTTGGAGGCTGCACCAAAGTCGGGCCGGGTTGTGATAACTGCTATGCCGAGCGGTTCGCGGAACGCTGGCGCGGCGTGCCGGGCCGGGCCACCCTTACGAGTTCGGCTTTGACTTGCGGATATGGGCGAGAAGCACCATGTCACGCCGCTGACGATGCGACGGGGGCCGATGCTTCCAAGCATGGGGCCAGCGTTCTGACACCCCCGTCAGGCGGCACTGCTGACTGCGGGTCCGTGTGCCGCGATACGCGGCAATAGACTGAAACTTCACGGTGTCGGCCCGTCACTCGGACCAATGGCGTTCCGGGCCTCCATAAGCCGCGAAGAACATCGCCGCTTTTTTGGCACCTCCCTCCATTCGCCCGGAAAACAGTCCCCCGGACTGTTTTCTTGCCCGGCTCAGACCCGGAGAATGCGGTTCTCTTTGCGCAGCTGTTCGTTCTCAAGCCAAAGCTCGGCATCCTGGGCGGGCACCTTGGCTTCCTCTGAAACCGCCCGAACCCACTTGCCGAGCGTCGAAAGCCCGATCCCCAAATCAGGCGCAACCTGACGCCGTGTCAGGCCAATGGTGAGCGCGATGCGAACCACATCGCGTTTGAACTCGTCGCTGTGTACCGCGGCCATATCCGATCTCCTTGACGGCGAGTATCGCTCTCAAAAGACCGGAACAAAACCGGTGCAGGTCCATCCGCGATACGAAGCAGAAACCTCCTTACCACCTGCTCTAGACAGGACCACATGCCAAGGGAAAGCCGGGCGCAGAGTACATTCTGGGCTATGGTAAGCGGCTTGCGAAGAAGCGTAGGCTGTAGCATGGGCGTTCACTTAGGCTTTAACGGGGCGGTAAACACACCCCGGTTCGATCTGCTCGCCCTTTATCGCCACTGGCCACCCGCCCTTAACGCGCCAACTGCAACACGAAACGCGCATCAAATTCGCCTTGAAAACCGTCTTGCTGCAAGCTTTGCTGTCAGATTTTGCCAACTCTGGTGGCGAGCCACATCCCCCAAGCTTATCCACAGAAGATTTCGCGAGATTTCGCTTTACAGGCTTTCGCCTTCGCCCCACTATATCTAGTAAGTTCTCGTCAGGCAGACGCAGATCTTTGCCGGACGCTCAGCCAGTTGTGGGAGTTGGTCCACAAAGGGCCTTATGATGGGGCAGGCATGTCGGTTTCAGAAGATTTCCTTACGCTGGATGACCTGCATCCGATCGACATCGTCGAGGATCTTGCCGCCTATCACGATTGGGAATTCGACCGCGTCACCGATGACCAGATCGCAATGGCGGTCGAAGGCCAGTGGCGCACCTATTCGCTGACGCTGGCCTGGTCGGCACAGGACGAGACGCTGCGGCTGATCTGCACCTTTGAAATGGAACCGCCCGAGGACCGGCTGCCGGCCATTCATGACCTGCTTAATCGCTGCAATGACATGGTCTGGACCGGGGCCTTTACCTATTGGGCCGAGCAAAAGCTGATGGTCTGGCGCTATGGCCTCTGTCTGGCCGGTGGCCAGGTGGCCGGGGCTGAACAGATCGACCGACTGATCTCGTCGGCGGTGCTGGCGGCCGAACAGTTCTACCCGGCGTTCCAGCTGGCCGTCTGGGGTGACCGCAGCCCGGCCGAGGCGATGAAGGTTGCCATTGCCGAGGCCTACGGTCGGGCCTAACCTCTGCCCCGAACAAGGGGGATTTCCATGGCATTGGATGACGTGGCCCGTGATGGGCTGGTGCTTTTGGGCTGCGGCAAGATGGGCTCGGCGCTGTTGGCGGGATGGCTCGAGGCGGGGCTGCTGCCGGGGTCGATCTGGGTTCTGGAACCGAACCCGACCGAATGGCTGAAGGGCACCGGCGTGCATCTGAACGCGGGGGTCCCGCCGGCCCCGGCCGTGGCGCTCTTGGCGGTCAAGCCGCAGATGATGGGTGCCGCCCTGCCTGCGCTGCAGGCGCTGGGCAATGGGCGCACGCTGATGGTGTCGATCGCGGCAGGCACTTCGATTGCCACGTTTGAGAGCGTCTTTGGGCCCCGCACGCCGATTGTGCGCACCATGCCCAACACGCCCGCGATGGTGGGCCGGGGCATCACCGGCATCTGCGGCAATGCCCATGCCGGGGCGGCAGGTCTGGCGCTTGCCCGAGCGCTGATGCAGGCAGTGGGCGAGGTGGTGGAGCTGGACGGCGAACACCAGATCGACGCGGTGACGGCGGTGTCCGGGTCGGGTCCGGCCTATGTGTTCCACCTGATCGAAGCGATGGCGGCAGGCGGCGTGGCGCAGGGGCTGGCGCCGGATGTGGCGATGAAACTGGCGCGTGCCACGGTGTGCGGGGCGGGGGAACTGGCCTGGCGCTCGCCCGAGACCGCCAGCCAATTGCGCATCAATGTCACCTCACCAAGCGGCACAACGGCCGCCGCGCTTTCGGTGCTGATGGACGAAACCACGGGCTTTCCGCCCTTGCTGGAGAAGGCAATCAAGGCCGCCGCCGACCGGGGCCGGGAGTTGGGCAAATGACGATCACCAACGACGATTTCGCCAAGGTCGATATCCGCGTCGGCCGTATCACCCGCGCCGAACCCTTCCCCGAGGCGCGGAAGCCCGCGATCAAACTTTGGGTCGATTTCGGCCCCGAGATCGGCGAGAAACGCTCTTCGGCCCAGATCACCCGGCACTACACGCCCGAGGGGCTTGTCGGGCGGCACGTTCTGGGGGTGGTCAACTTTCCACCCCGCCAGATCGGTCCCGTGATGTCCGAGGTGCTGATCCTTGGCCTGCCCGATGAGGCGGGCGAGGTGGTGCTGATCGGGCCAGGGCATGAGTTGCCTCTGGGCGGAAAGATGTTCTGATTAAGCTTCTCATCACCCGCCCGCTGCCCGATGCCGTGATGCAGGCCGCCCGCGCCCGGTTTGAGGTGACCGCGCGCGAAAGCACCCTGCCCCTGACGGCCGAGGAATTGCGCGCCTCGTTGCGCGACTTTGACCTTGTGCTGCCGACACTGGGCGATCTTTACGCGGCCGAGGTCTTTGCCGATGTGGCCAAGCCCCGCGCGCGGCTCTTGGCCAACTTCGGCGTGGGCTTCAACCATATCGACGTGACAACGGCCCGCGCCGCCGGGCTGGCCGTGTCGAACACGCCGGGCGCCGTGACCGATGCCACCGCCGACATCGCGCTGACGCTGATCCTGATGACCGCGCGGCGGGCCGGCGAGGGCGAGCGCCTGGTGCGTGCAGGGCGATGGCAGGGCTGGCACCCGACCCAGATGCTGGGGCTGCATGTCGGCGGAAAGACGCTGGGCATCATCGGCATGGGCCGCATCGGCAAGGCGATTGCGCGCCGCGCCCACCATGGGTTCGGGATGGAGATCAGCTATTACAACCGCTCAAAGGCCGAACCCGGCCTTCCCGCCCGCGCCATTCCGCTGGATGAGGCCATGGGTGCCGATGTGGTCGTCATCGCCGTGCCGGGCGGCCCCACGACGCGCCACCTTATCAACGCCGAAAGACTGGCGCAGATGAAACCGGGCGGGATCCTTGTCAACATCGCGCGCGGCGATGTGGTGGACGAGGCGGCGCTGGTCGAGACCCTGCAACAGGGCCGCATCGGCGGCGCCGGGCTTGATGTCTACGAACACGAACCCCGCATCCATCCGGCCCTTCTGCAGATGGAAAACGTCACCCTCCTACCCCACCTTGGCACGGCAGCGCTCGAAGTCCGCACCGCCATGGGCCTGATGGCCGTGGACAACCTCATCGCCCATGCCGAAGGGCGCCCCCTGCCCAATCCGGTCTAGTTCCATGGTGTTCATCTTGGCAAAAATACCCCCCGCGGAGCGTCCGACATTGGCGGCGGAAGCCTCCGGCGGGAGTATATGTGTGAGTTTATACAGAGTTAGTACATTGATTATCAACGATTTTACATTCGTTTTTTCTTGCGATTGGTCTGTTTTTGCGAGATTCTGCACACAAGTTGCACAGCGCTGCTTTTGGATTGCGAGCGGCTTGCACAGGAATCGCACATGGCCACCATCAACA